>Ga0210401_10000104_pt1 | contig 95289 bp, 81 predicted proteins | sample IncBWH32MmetaG_FD_150866 | JGI IMG/M metagenome (GOLD analysis project Ga0210401, IMG submission 150866) | Forest soil microbial communities from Barre Woods Harvard Forest LTER site, Petersham, Massachusetts, United States - Inc-BW-H-32-M | ecosystem: Environmental > Terrestrial > Soil >...
ACGCCTCGTTGCGCTGGCCGGTTTCGACGTCCAAGCCCACGGAGAGCAGATTGCGATTCTCGTCGAGCAGGATGGAGAAGTCCATCTCGTTGGCAAACTTGGCAGCCTGCTTGGCGGTTCCGGATAGATCCTGCACCAGCTTGGCAATGTTGATTTGCGCCTGGGGGAGCAGGTTCAGAAGGGCAGCGTACTGCGGCTTGCACGACGACGTATCGTCGAGTTCGCGAAGGCGGCGCGTCAAGGCTTCGATAAAGCCAGGAAGCTGTTCAAGCGCGAGATTGTCGAGTACGCGCAGGTTCAGGACGGGGTCGTCGCGCAGTTCAGTAAATTCAGGTAGCGACCAGGGCGCGTAGTTCTTCAGGGCGTCGGACACCGCGGCCACGCGCAAACGAGCCTGCTCCACGAACCAGGCCAACTCGGGGTGAGCCTCGGAGGCTCTCCGTTGCGCATCGTCAAAGGCCGACTCCGGAATGCCTGTAATGGCATTCAGCCACGAACCGGTTTTGCGTTCACGTTCACAGATGGCGATTTGCTTGCGAGGAAACAGGCGGGCTTCCGCAAGGATGCGCAGGAAATCCAGCAACCCATCGACCAGCACGGGCTGCATAAGTGGCTGGCGCAGACGGTCGACGCATCCCTGATGCAGGGTCCATAAAGACGCCACCAGGTTGCCGCTGTCTACTGAAGAGACAAAGCGCGGCGACAAGGGCTCGAGCGTTTGCGTGTCGTACCAGTTCAAGAAATGCCCGCCGTGGCGCTGGAGCTTGCGCATCGAGGCGAAAGTTCGAAGAGTCCTCTCGACGAATTCAGGAACCGTCAGATACCCGAACTCACTCGCGACCTGGCGAGCGTTCAATTGAAGGCCAAGGTTGGTGGGCGAGAGTCGAGCCGCAACGGAAAAAGGCTCTTGCTGCACATTGTCGGGAATCAGCCAGTGATTCTCGGCAGTATCGAATTCATCGAAGTAATGCCACGTGCGAAGTGTGGCCTGCCGCAAAAACAGCTTGTCTTTCCGCGACACTTCTGTGGCCGGCGGCACCGAGGGTTGATTGAGCCAGACTGCAACCAGTTTGCTACAAGCCCAAAGGGCGAGAATCGGGAACGCGGACCAGAAGGCCTCGGGACGAACCAGCCAAACCAGCAGCCCGATGCATGCGGCCAAAAGCGGGACCCAGTTCAGGTAGACGTCGACGGGAGTTCTCTTGGCCCGATTGCGGTGTTCGGCTTCGGCTGCCGTTTCCCACTCCAGTAGGCCACGACGGGTGATGGTGCGCCGCACGTAGGCACGAATCACGGCGTCGAGAGCAACGAGAGTCTGGTGCGCCAGAAACGTCAGCTGCAGGAATATGTTTGCCGTCGAGGCATAAAGCGCTTCGGGTGCTTTGCGGGCCAAGGGACCGTCTTTGGTGACTGCCGCGCGAATCAACGTGAGCAGGAACTCGCACACTGGCGGCAGTAGAAGAATACAGATGACGGCCAACGTCCACGCCGCGGGCGACTCGCCAAGCAGCCATCCGAATATCAGCAACACGAAGATGGCAGGTTCGACCAGGCTGCGCCGCAAATTATCCAGAATCTTCCAACGGGACATCAGCGAAATCGGATTGGGGACACTGGCTCCAGATTCATCGGGCACGCGGGAAAACAGCCAGTTGGCGATCTGCCAATCGCCACGCAGCCAGCGGTGTTTTCTGCGATTGTAGGCGCTGTAATGTGACGGGTAGTCTTCAATGATTTCAATGTCGCTTACCAGACCGGCGCGCGCGTAGGCGCCTTCAATCAAGTCGTGACTGAGGAGAGCATTGCGTGGGAAACGGCGGTCGAGTACCTGATGAACGGTTCCAACCTCGTAGATACCTTTTCCGGTGAATGTTCCTTCTCCGTAGAGGTCCTGGTACGCGTCTGAAACGGCTCGGGTGTAAATGTCGAAGCCGGTTTCGCCAGCGTATAAGGCAGCCAGTCTCGAACGGGCGGTGCTGAGCACGCTGACACCAACTCGCGGCTGCAGGATGCCGTAGCCAGAGACGACGATGTTGCGACCAGGCTCGACGATGGCCTGATTCAACGGGTGCGCCATGGCACCGACCATCCGAGCAGCCGTGCCACGCGGGAGTTCGGTGTCGGAGTCGAGGGTAATTACGTAGCGGACCTTCGGTAGAATGCTCAGATCGCCGACTTTTACTGGAAAGCTGTCGTACTGACCGCGCAGCAGGCGGTTCAGGTCCATCAGCTTTCCGCGTTTCCGCTCCCAGCCCATCCAGACCCGTTCTCGCGGGTTGTAGATGCGATGACGGTGGAAGTGGAAGAACGTCCCGGAGCTGAGGGGCGCGTATTTTTCGTTGAGATCGGTGATCAGTTTCGAGCAGAGATCGATCAGCGGGCTGTCTTCACGCGCGAGCTCGGGGGAGTCTGGCAGATCCGTTAACAAGGCAAAGTGGATGTTTGGATCATGGTTGCCGAGGAAACGTACTTCGAGGTCCTCGACAAGCGTGTGAACCTGCTTCTCGTTCAGTAGCAGAGTCGGAACCGCGACGAGAGTAAGACAGTTCTCGGGGATCGACAGGGCGAAATCGAGCTTGGGCAGAATCGATGGGGTCAGGACCGACGTCGTCAGGTAGTTCATCAACTGCACAGCGCTCTGAGAGCAGGGCAGCAAGAGAACGAGGAAGGAAAGTAACAAAAGCGCAGGCTGGAACGACGGCGGCGTCAGGACCAGCGCAGTTGCGGAGAAGATGAGGAAAGTAAGGACCTCGATGCCAGGGAAATAAAACTCGTCCGCGTGGTCACGGATCCAGGTCTGGATCCTCGAACCGAAGGGGTGCCGAAATCCGATCCTCTCCTGCAGGACCTTTTGGCCGCCATCAATCAGATAAAAGCCAACATGGGACTCTCGGAGGGCGACCCGCTCGTCGGCATATGCTCTATTGCGCGCCTGCTCGGCCAGTTTAATGGCCATGCGCGCCACATCGACCTCGCTGAATTCGGCGTTCTCCGCCAGCCGGGTAAGCCGAAGACGATAAAAGTCGCGGCTTTCAAAATCCATTTTCGCGTAGGCCTCGGCGGGATCCTGGCGCAAGATACGATCGAAAACGATCAAAGGCTCGAGGGCGTTTCGCCAAGTGGTGTGGCCGACCGAGGTCAGACTACGCACACAGGTACCGATCAATGGTTTCGGCTGGGCGGGCGCGGCGAGGAGTTCAGGAGCCTCGCGGGCGATCGTCTCGAGAAGAATCAGCTTCAGTCCGGCAACCAGAGCCGACAACTCGTGCAGGTTCAAAACATCTTCCTCCTGCACAGCTTCCACGAAGGCCGAGAAGGTTTTTGGAGTGAACTTGTAGGAGACCGCTTCGAGATAGCTATGGGCGATGACGATGGCCCGTGGAACGATCGCACCGTCCACGTCCCGGACATGGGGAAGCTTGCGAAGCCGGGGAGCAGTTTCCAGGCCGCGGGACTCGAGGTTAAACAGACGCAGGTGATCCGCCAGCCATTGATAGTCCGCCGAGGCCGACGGCTGCGGCCCAGCCGAGGCGAGCGCGAATACAGGACGGAGCGAGCTACGCAGAGCCCGTGCGCGATCGCGGAAAACTCGCGAAGAGGGTGTGTTGGGAAGCCAATGGAGGCGCGCCGTCAGCGCACGCGCTTTTTCCTGGAGAACGGGTAACCCGGCATCTTCAACGGTGGCCCCGGAGTCCGCTTTTGCATCGGTATCCGCACGAACCACTTCCAAGGGTAAGTTTTCAGCCATGATTCGTCCTAGCGGTAGCTGGCAGCCTGCAACTCGAACATTTCTGAGTAGCGTCCACCGAGACGGCACAACTCGTCGTGACTGCCGTCCTCCACCACTTTTCCGTCGTCCAGCACAATAATTCGATCCGCCATCCGGACAGTGGAGAACCGGTGTGAGATAAAAAGCGCCATCTTGCCAGCCGTGAGGTCCGCAAAGCGGCGAAAGACCTCGAATTCGCTGCGGGCGTCGAGAGCAGCCGTCGGCTCATCCAGAATCAGGACTTGCGCGTCGCGCAGATACGCTCGGGCCAGTGCTACCTTCTGCCACTCTCCGCCCGACAAATCCACGCCGCCATCGAAGCGGCGACCGAGCATCTGGTCGTACGTGGACGGCAATCTTCGGATCACGTCCGCGGCCATCGATTTCTCAGCGGCGGTCTCGAGTTGCTGATCATCGGCGGCGGCCTCGATGCGGCCCACGGCGATGTTCTCGCGGGCGGTCATCTCGTACCGCATAAAGTCTTGAAAAATAACGCCTATTTCGCGGTAAAGGTCCTCAAGGTCGTATTCGCGAAGATCGATTCCATCGAGCAGAATCTGCCCCTCCACCGGATCGTACAGGCGAGTCAAGAGCTTTACAATCGTGGTTTTACCTTGCCCGTTCTCCCCGATCAGGGCGACGCGTTCGGCGGGGCGAACCTCAAGGTTGAGGTTTTCCAGCACAAGACGAGAGTTCCCGGGATAGTGGAAAGAAACGTTGCGGAACTCAAAGCCCTTCCGGATCGGCCGGGGAGCGGGAAGGGCGTTTGGTTTCGAGCGGATCGTTGGTTGCATGTCGAAAAATGCCAGGAGATCCGTAAGGAACAGTGCCTGATCGGCGATGCCGGTGAGGGTAGAGAAAATCTGCTGGATGTTGCTGCTGGCCTGCAGAATGGCGCCCGAAAGAAACGTCAGACTACCGATGGTCAGAGCCCCGGTGACGGTTTTCCAAACCACAAGAACGTACGCTCCGTAATATCCAGCTGTGCCAACGATAGAAAGGGCGGCTCCTGCAAACAGGCGGCGCCGGGCCAGAGCGACGTTTTCATCGTAAATCTGGTCGGAAAGTCCCCGGAAACGTTCGAGCAGGAATTTCTGCAGGCCGAACAGCTTGAGTTCCTTGGCTGCCTCCCGGCTACCACCCAGAACACGTAGGTAGTCCAGTTGGCGCCGGATCGGCGTCTGGCGAAAATTCTTCGCATATCCCAGGAAGGCGAAATGACTCTCGCCGACGAAGGCCGGGATGACGCCAATGATCAGTAAGAGCATGAGCCACGGGGAGAAGATGAAGATCGAGATCGACAGGGAGACGGTGGTGATTACCTGCTGAACCAATCGCCCGATGGATTGGATCATTCCGAGACGATCGGTGGCCTGAACGCGGGCCCTCTCCAACCTGTCGTAAAAGACGGGATCTTCGTAAGCGATGAGGTCAAGTTGAGAGGCGTGCCGCATGACCTCGATGCTCACATAGTGGGTGTATTTATCGGCCAGCAGGGAGTCGAAATAGTCCATCAGGCGGGCGAGGACGCCGCCGATGATCGCCAGTCCGAACTCAAAACCGACCAGCCACCACAGCCTTGTGGGAATGGCGGCATGAGCATTTACCGTCTGGACGATGGTGTCGATGATGAGCTTGGCGACCCAAAGAAGAGCGATGGGTAGCAACGACGTGATCAGGCGGATGATCAGACCGACGGTGACGACGAGTGGGCCGGACCGCCAGACAATGCCCAAGACTGGTGGAATATTCTTGAGAGCCGTGAGCCGCTCCTGCCAACTCGACAGCAGACCCTCGGTTTTGCTCATGCTCCGGTCTCTCCAGCCCGCCACCAAAAGGAACGGCGAGCGCTCATCCGCCAGTCTGGACTGATCGCAACGCCCGGTTCAAAACAGGGAATATAGACAGACCCCGGCGCAGCCCCCATGCAGATTGCCATTAGTCTACGACTGCATGGGTGTAACCGGGGCACTTAATTTCGCCCACGACCGCCCGCCTTCGTCACCAAGCGCCGCGATTTTATTGATGATTAGGCCGTAGTTGGATGACCCCGCCCGCCCGATCGGTTGGGTGGATGTGCGCACCGGAAAGGGTGACAGTCAAGTTGTGGCATTGAAGCCAGCTCTCTCCATTCCCCGGGTCGCTTCAGGCGTTTTCATGAACGTTTTCCAGACGAATCCGGTTCGGGCATTCTCGGCCATGAGCATGGTGATGCCGGTGTCGATCCCCACTGTATCGGTGTCATACCAGTTTTTGATCGGATTGAAGGCGTTCACGAAACCGTAGCGGCACCATGCCCGATCGTATCGGTTCCGGATATTCTTCAGCACCCGCATGGTGGGTTCGGGGAGAAAGGGAAGCGATCCCGCGGCCGCACTTGGCACGACTGACCCATCGAGGGGGCCCATCGCGGGAGGCCCTCCCCAGATCACGTATCCCCTCTCGGAATCCGAGGCGGTGATCCCCCACAGATCGTCGCTGTAGGTGGGAAACTGACTGGAAAGTTCGAGACAGAAGCGCCGGTGTGCGTCCGTGGCGATGACAGAATTTTGAAAGTAGTCGGTGAAACGATCGCGCTTGCCTCGAAAATCGAACCAGGCCTGCGAATACTGGTGGATGAAGAGCGGCGCGAACGAGCCGATGTAGCGCAGGCCGTCATATTCGAACTTGAGCCGCTTCCAGGCGTTCCAGGCGTCGGGCCGGAGGGGGTGGGAGCCGGACCCAAGGCCCAGCAGATACATCATCATCAACTCGCTGTAGTAATCCCAGCGGACCGGCAGGAAGCCAAACTCGGGGGTCCATCCATGCGCAAGGAGGGAGGTGTCTTCCGAGAGCCATGTCCAGTCGACGCGGTTGAAAATGTCATTAGAGAGCTGCGTGATTTCTTTTTCTTTGAAATGCTCGCGACACGCTAGAACGCCACATAACAGGATAGCCGTGTCGACGGAGGAGATCTCGGAGTCCCAGATACGTTCGCCCGTATTGATGTTCGCCCAGTGGTAAAAGAATCCGCGGTGATTGGGAAGCTTTTTCCAGAGCGAGCGCAAAGTCGTGGTGACGCGCTCGACGGCCTGATCACGCAGGATGAAGCCTTCCTCGTCGGCAATGCAGATCGCCGTCAGGCCGAAGCCCGTGGCGGCGATGCTGGCGACAATGCCGTCATCCGTGCCAACCCGGACATTGCAACGATCTTTCACCAGGCCGGTGGCGGGACTGGCCTGCTCCCAGAAATAGCGGAAAGTGAGGCATTCGAGTTCGTAGAGGAAGTCATGGTCTTCCTGGGAGAACGTCGACGGCGCGGGTGGATTCGCGGGTTGCGCGCGCTGGTCGTTGTTGGCGGCAAAGCTTGGCCATATTCCGGCCAGAGGCACGCACAAGCCGCTGCCCACCAATCCCTTGAGCACTTGCCGGCGTGCGCGTCGATGAGTAGTAGCCCGCTTCATCCCGTATAGAAAAAGTAATCTTAAATGATCCCTGCGCCTAGGATGGGGAAAATCCAAACCACCGAACCTTTGACGCCGAATGCGCAACGAAGGGGTGGATCACAATCGCGCGGTTACGGTATCGTTCAGAAGAAATGAAAACGTGGGCCAAAATCACCTTGCCATGGATCATCTCGCTTTTGATCGTGGGCATCGTCGTCGGCATTGTCAGTTGGCTCCGCCACCGGACTCCGCTTGTATTGAAGGGCGCGGTGACCGTAAACAGCGGTGACACACGAAAGGAAGTTCCGATTGCCGACGTCGAAGTTGCGGTATCCGACGATATTCCCCTTGGCTCAGTCAAATCGGATGCTTCCGGATATTTCAACATTAAGCTTCCTCTGCGTATACGACGCGGGCATTCCATTAAGCTAACGTTCCGTCATCCGGATTACATGCCGCTCGACCAACCGGACTACGTGAGCGACCGCCTCTACGTGGTGCACCTCTCACCCCGTCCGCGCCCGGTTACCGCCGCGACAGGACCAGAGACGCCGGTTGGCAATATCCGAGTGCGATACTCGGTGAAGAACTTCACGGTGGTCAGCGTGGGAAGCGCCGTGAGGACGTTCCAGGTCGAAAACAAGGGAAACGTGCCGTGCCAAGGCAAGAATCCGTGTTCGCCGGACGGCAAGTGGAAGGCTGCGATCAGCGCAGCCAATCTGGATGCGGGACCAGGGAACGAGTTTCGCAACGCGCGTGTTTCGTGCATCGCCGGACCATGCCCATTTACGAGAATCGAGCAGGACAGTTTCTCACGAGGCGGGCAATTGATTTCCGTTGCAGCGCGAAACTGGTCGGATACCGCGACCTTCTTGATGGAAGCGGAAGTGTTTCATCCCATGGCCAGCCAGATTGTGCACGAGTCGTACCCCGTCATTTTCGGCCCGACCTTGAATTTCACCCTGCCTGCCGATGCGGAGGGGATTTGTATCGAAGCCGATTTGAATCGCGAGACGATCATCTTTCCCCTCGGGCCCAACCTCTTTCTCGGATGGGCGAGCTGCAACTCTCGTACAAATCCAGATCACACAAAGGTGTACCGCTGCGAGTTAAAGCCGGGCTTTCGTTTTCCCTGAGCCGAAATTTCCCAACTATCAATTGTTTTCGGATTGGTGTACGGTTTTCCAACTGCGAAAATTCAGGTCGCTCTCCGAATCTGAGATGCTCGTTACACTTGGCTTGGGGTAGCTTGTAATGGTCTCCGTCGAGAATTTCGTCGACCGTGAGCATGGTGTTGTGATCACCCTCTGTTCCGGGTGCGTGACGCGCAATGATGTGGTGAACAGCATTGCAACCCTGCGCAAAGACCCAGGCTTCCGTCCCAACTTCCGACAGTTGATTAACCTGATGGGCGCCTTGAAGCTGGACTTAGACTTCAAGGATCTCTACGGGATCCGGCAGATCTACGATCCGTTCTCAAGCGAGAGTCGGCGCGCGATTGTGGCTCCCCGGAGTGGCGCCGGATACGGATTGGCGCGGATGTATCAGGCCATCGTCGACAGCGAGCACATGGAAGTGTTCGTCTCTCTCCTCGAGGCAATTTCGTGGCTGGGCCTGGAAGTGACGGTATTGGAGGCTGCGATCCAGAGAGCGCGAACGTCTTCCTGCGCGCGACTGGAGACCGGCACGATTCTGGATCTGCCGCCGGACGTCCCCCGGACATTCCGGCCGATTCGCAAGAAGCTGAGGAACGCGGCGAGGCGGCGGAAGGGTTAGATCGCAAACGAAAGCCCGCCCTTGTTATTCGCGAGCTCGTTAGTCCGTGTGGAATACTTCTTCCATCGAGGCCCACCATTCCCCTGATGCGCGCGTTTCCAGTGGCTGTTGCATCGGCATCATGGGGGACCACCATTCCTGGGTCTTGGGATCCGCCGCCATCCGGGCCATGTCGGCTCCATAATCCGTGCCGTGATACTCGTAGTATCCGAACAGGAGATCCTCTTTCAAAAAGAGGGAATAATTGCGAATATAGCAGCGCCGGATTGTGGCCAGGACCTCCGGCCAAACCTTTGCGTGATAATTCCTGTACGTTTGGCTCGATTCTGGCTTTACTCGAAGTACCGAGCCGTAACGGACCATAGTCATCCTCAACCTAGGACTTGCGATGCATTTCCAATCGAATCTGTATGCTCGCACGCGTCAACTCGCGCCACCTGTTTGACAGCAACGCACGCTTGCCCTAGCGTGAATTCAGTAAGTAAACGATAACGGAACGGCCAAAGCAACTTCACAGCAACGAGTCGTCACCGCAAACAAATCGTCCGAGCCAGAATCATGAAAGAACTGGAGCTATTCCAACGCAAAGCATTGAAGATCAGCCCCGAGGACAACGTTGCGGTGGCACTCGTTGACCTTCGAGCCGGTGAAACGGTCTCGGTCAGCGGAAATAAGTGGACCGTGAAAACTCCGGTCGGCGCGAAGCAGAAGTTTGCTCTTCGTGACCTGCGACCGCACGATCTTGTGATGATGTACGGCGTCGTCGTCGGTGAGGCAACAGAAGGCATTGCGGAGGGGGCGGCCCTCAGCACGGCGAATGTTTCTCATCAGCGCGCGGTGCTCACGAAAAGAGCTTCCAGCTACGATTGGCGCCCGATGGATGTATCCCGGTGGAAAGATCGAACATTCGCGGGATACGCGCGCGCCGACGGACAGGTGGGGACGCGGAACTACTGGCTGGTGATCCCTCTGGTGTTCTGCGAGAACCGCAACATTCGCGTGCTGCAGGAAGCCTTTGAGCAAGAACTAGGAATTGCCGCTCCCGCAAAATACCGCAACCACGTTGCGGAGCTGGTCGAACTCTACCGCGCGGGGCGGATCGGCGAAATCGAACGTTGGGAATTTTCGCCGGAAACCACTCCCTCAGGGGGTAGCCGCGTCTTTCCGAATGTGGACGGCGTAAGGTTCCTAACCCACGAGATGGGGTGCGGGGGCACTCGCGACGACGCACGTTCGCTGTGCGGGCTGCTCGCTGGATATCTGTACAATCCGAATGTCGCGGGGGCGACGGTTCTGAGTCTCGGCTGTCAGAATGCTCAAGTCGGCATGCTGCGCGAGGAAGTTCTCAAGCGCAGCCCAAAGCTCGAGAAGCCACTGCTGATTTTCGACCAGCAGGGAAGCGAGCTGGAATCGGTGATGCTCTCGCGCGCGATCCGCGCCACGTTTGCGGGGCTTGTGAACGCCAACAAAATTGCCCGCACCCCGACGCCGCTCTCAAAGCTGACGATTGGTCTCAAATGCGGCGGCTCGGATGGTTTTTCAGGCATCACGGCCAACCCGGTCCTTGGAAACGTGTCGGATCAGCTCTCCGAACTCGGCGGTAAGACGATCCTGAGCGAGTTTCCCGAGTTATGCGGTGTTGAGCAGGACCTGATGGATCGCTGCGAGAGTGACGAGTCCGCCGATCGATTCTTGCAGCTGATGAAGTCCTATGCCGATGCGGCCCAGGCGGTCGGGTCCGGCTTCGACAAGAATCCCTCGCCGGGGAACATACGCGATGGCTTGCTGACCGGTGCAATGAAGTCGGCGGGCGCCGCCCGTAAAGGAGGCAGGTCCCCGGTACGCGGGGTGCTGGATTATCCGGAATACGTGACCGCGGCTGGATTGAACCTGCTGTGCACGCCGGGGAATGACGTGGAAGCGGTGACGGCCCAGGTCGGAGCGGGAGCAAATGTCGTCCTGTTTACGACTGGGCTCGGGACGCCGACGGGTAATCCCATCGCGCCCGTCGTCAAGATTTCCACCAACTCAGCGCTGGCTTCTCGGATGCACGACATCATCGACGTGGATTGCGGAGGAATTCTTACGGAAAACCGCACCGTGGAGGAAACCGGGGATGCCTTGCTGGAAACGATCATTCGAGTGGCCAGCGGCGATCTTCACACCAAGGCAGAGCAGAACCGGCAAGAGGACTTTATTCCGTGGAAGCGCGGGGTTTCGCTTTGAAGTGCCGAATGTGGAGTGAGCGCCCGGCTCGTTCGTGGGACTGATTCCAACTGACAATTGAATAGAAGAGACGCCTTGGCGTAGATTGTTGCGTCGCGGTGAGTAAACGATTTCTCGACGTTGAAAACGGCTGTACGAGGGAGCAAGAACGATGTCTTCGTCTCGACGGGGTTTCCTGAAACAAACCGGCACCGCAGCCCTTGCTTCGATCGCCAGCCCGCTTTTCGGGCGGTCCGGAATGGAGCAAGCCAGCGCAAACAGCGCGAGCACCACGAAGCTATACATAGACTCCCGACGGCAGCTCGGTCCCATCGACAGAAATCTTTTCGGATCCTTCCTTGAGCACTTGGGGCGGGCGATCTATGAGGGAATTTACGATCCTGGTTCGAGACTCTCGGACTCGAATGGATTTCGAAAGGATGTCATTGCCGAGATTAAAGAACTCGGAGTACCCATCATCCGCTATCCCGGCGGAAACTTTGTGTCCGGGTACAACTGGCTTGATGGTGTGGGGCCCAAGCAGGATCGGCCCGTCGTTCTCGATAAGGCGTGGGATTCCCTCAACTCCAATCAGTTTGGCACGAACGAGTTCATGGCATGGTGCCAGGCGGCGGGAACTTTGCCGCTCATGGGCCTGAACTTGGGAACGGGCACGACGGAAGAAGCGGCGGCGCTGGTCGAGTATTGCAACGTCGATAGAGGCACACGCTGGAGCGAACTGAGGCGCAAGCACGGGGTGGCCGATCCTTACAACGTGCGGCATTGGTGTCTCGGGAACGAAATGGACGGCCCGTGGCAGATCGGGCACATAACGGCCACAGAGTACGGCTACAAGGCCGCCGATGCAGCTCGCCAGATGCGCGCCGTGGATCCGTCACTCACGCTGATCGCGTGCGGTTCGAGCGGGCCATTTATGCCCACCTACCTCGATTGGGATCGCGAAGTGCTCGAGCAATGTTACGAATACGTCGATGCGCTGTCGCTGCACCGCTACGTCGGCAACACCGAGGACACAGGCGGGGGCGATACCGCGAAATATCTCGCGGTGAATCTCACCATGGACAAGCAGATCGAGGAGACGCTTGCGGTTTGCGACTACGTGCGCGGGCACAAGCGGTCGCCGAAGAAGCTTTGGTTGTCGTTTGATGAGTGGAACGTATGGTACCGGGCTCGGCGCGGCGATGCAGTGAACGGGCATCGCAAAGTGGCGCCGCACCTTCTTGAGGAAATTTACGACCTGCAAGACGCGTTGGTCGTGGGTGGGATGGTCAACACGCTGTTACGTCACGCCGACCGGGTGAAGATCGCGTGCCTTGCGCAGTTGGTGAATGTGATCGCGCCGATCATGACAAACTCCGACGGCCTGTATCGGCAGACGATCTATTATCCCTATTCGTGGGGTTTGCACTACGGTCGCGGCGCTGTTCTCGACATTCTGGTCGAGGCGCAGTCCACCTACGACGTCGCGAGAATGGGTGCTGTTCCGCACCTCGACATCGTGGGCACGTTCGACAGCAGCAATGGCGCCACGGCTCTTTTCATCCTGAACCGCGATCTGCAGAGCGCACGGCAGTTTGAAATCGAATGGCAGGGAAGCGTTCCGGGTGCGCTGCAGAACGCATGGGTGTTGACGGGCGATGATTTGAAAGCAGTCAACGGCTTTGATGCTCCGGACCGAGTGAAACCGCGCGCTGCTGACAAGCCGTCGACAGCAGGAGGACGCACGCGCGTCGACGTCCCGGCAAAGTCGTACACGGTCCTGCAGTGGGCTGGGAAGTAGGCGCGCCGCTATGCGGAAGACACAGACTCTGCTCTTCTTCGCGATGGTGTTCGCAGCATGGGTTGCTCTCGGTGCGGTCGCGCAAGACTCAGCGCGCTCGACTGGCATAGGCGCCGCCGCGCTCGCGGCTACGCCCCCCATGGGTTGGAACAGTTGGGACGGCTACGGAACTACTGTCAATGAAGCTGACGCCAAGGCGAATGCGAACTGGCTTGCGGCCCACTTGAAGGATTACGGCTGGCAGTACGTGGTGGTCGACATGGAGTGGTTCGTGACCAACCCCACTCCGGAAGGAAATTCCAAGAACTCTCAATACGAGTTAGACGAATACGGCCGATACGTTCCGGCCCCGAATCGATTTCCGTCCGCCGCCGCTTCTGCAGGCTTCAAGCCGCTTGCAGACTACGTGCACTCCCTTGGATTGAAGTTCGGGATTCACATCCTGCGGGGAATTCCGAAGCAGGCTGTCGAGAAGAACCTGCCCGTGCAGGGGACTCAATTTCGGGCGGCTGACGCCGCACTGCAATCGGATACCTGTCCATGGAATTTCGACAATTTTGGAATTGACCCGAGCAAACCTGCCGGACAGGCCTACTACGATTCCATCGCCCGCCTGTACGCCCAGTGGGATGTCGATCTGATCAAGGTCGACTGCATCGCGAGTCATCCGTACAAGGGCGAAGAAATTCGCATGCTCAGCGAAGCATTGCGGAAGACCGGGCGACCGATTGTGCTGAGCCTGTCGCCCGGGGCCGCACCGCTCGACAAAGCCGACGAGATGGGCCGTTACGCGCAGATGTGGCGCATCTCCGACGATATCTGGGATCTCTGGCACAGTACGGTTGCGTATCCTCAGGGCCTTGGTGATCAGTTCCCCAATGCGCAGAAGTGGGCCGGGATCGGACGTCCGGGCGCATGGCCGGACGCCGACATGCTGCCGCTCGGATTCCTCGGACCCGCTCCAGGTTGGGGAAAGCCGCGCCAGACCCGTCTCACTCACGACGAGCAACGCACCTTGATGACGCTCTGGTGTATTTTCCCTTCGTCCTTGATGGTCGGCGGCGACCTCACCAAAGCAGACTCCTGGACAACTTCGTTACTCACAAACCGAGAGGTGCTGGACGTTGATCAGCACTCAACCGGGAATCGAGTGGCCGTTTCGAACGAGGAAATCACGATCTGGGTTGCCCAGTCGAAAGAAAACCCGAAGCAGTACTACGTGGCGGCTTTCAATCGTAGTGAATCCAGCAGGTCGCGGGAGTTCGCCTGGAAAGATTTAGGCCTGGGCTCGGCAAGCTATCGTTTGCGCGATCTTTGGGAACACAAGGATCTCGGGCAGGCGGCAAAGCTCGCAGTGAGCCTGCCTTCGCACGCGTCGCTGCTGTACGCCGTACAGATGGACGCCGGCCACAAACCTTAATGGAGGATTGGCGCATCGCTGTGGTGCGCGGAGTCCGCAAGTGGAACGATCGAATGGCTCCACACCTCCTGCACTTTCCGCACTTGTGTTGCGCGGTTCTCGCGCAGTTTCCCTACATCGGCGCGCAACTGGGTACGTGGAGTTACTTCATCCAACATGTGCAGGAATACGCCCACGAACCCGAAAAGGTTGCCGGCTACTTCCTCACTGGCTGAAAAGCAGCGGAAGTTCTTAGTTAGCCGGAATGCACCGTTCGAAACGTCGCAAGGCATTTGCGCGCCGTTTCGAGTTCGGGGAATCGGCTGCCTTCCTGTTCCAAAAGGTAATACTCCACACCTCCCGCGGATTCCGCTGCGGCGAAGATCTTTTTCCAGTCGGCGGCGCCTTCGCCAAATAAAACCGTGTAGCCTTTCGCGGGGTCGGACGACCAGTCTTTGCAATGGATCGAGCGAATGCGCCCCGGGTTGGCATTGATCCACGCGACCGGATCGGAGCCTGCCTCAAGGCAGGTTCCCACATCCAGCTGAAGAACCACGGAAGACTTCGTGTTCTTCGCCAGGATGTCCATCGGGCGCAGGCCGTTGGTCTTTACGAATTCCGCTGTGTGATTGTGATAGCCGACGTGCAGCCCTCCAGGCTCGAGCTGGTCGGCAGCTGCGTTAAGCTCGTCCGCGATCGCCTTCCATCCGTCTGGACCGGGCTTCGGGTCCGCATGAGCGCAAATGACGTACTTGCAGCCGAGGATGCCGTTGAGGTCGCGCGTCCGGCCAATCGCTTCGTGCGTGAGATAGGACTCGTTGTTATGAGTTGAATAACAGTGGATGCCAAGATCATCGAGAAGCTTTCGCATCTGTTTGGCTTGGGGTTCGGTCCAGTCGTAGTAGGGCGAATAGAACTCGACGCACTGATAGCCCATTTGCGCGACAGCGCGAACCGTTCCTTCCGGATCCTGCTTGAGCGCATTGCGCACCGAATAGAGTTCGAGTCCCACCGGGAGCGCGCTCGCAGCGGCATGGGCGAAGGCGTATGGAAGTGTGGCGGAGGCAACAAGAAACGTCCGACGCGTGAGAAGCATGGGTGGAATCGTACACCGGGAGAGTAGCGCGGTGCGAGATGCGCGGCCTTATGTTTTCAAAACGCGCTGCAAGCATCCGGGTTCGGTGCAAGCGTAGGTCACGCGGTTCTGCTGCCGGTCGAGGCTGATGATGAACATCGGCCGCCCGTGCATATCACAGCGGGGCTGGTTGGGCGTAATCTCGGGGGCGTCGTTGCGCTTGGGATTGACGTAGCCAACGCGCTCTCCGAAGCAGCGGCCGCAGAATTTTTCGGTGCAGCGGAAATAATCGATGGAGTAATCGGGGCTGTAAGGGGCGATGCAGGCTTCCATGGTGCGGAAATGTTTGTCACAGAGGGGCAGAATGTCCGTCCGCATGACTGAGGGAGTGTAGCATCCGGGGCGTTGCCGGACTCAGCTTACCGGGCATCCTGTAGCCAGTTTGGCACGGAGGCGCCGTTGTTTTTTTGCTGGCAACCGCTGCTCACACGGCGTTCATCCGACAGGCATCATGATTCGCAAACTGAAGTCGGGTGAATTTCGTCTTTATTCGGGTAAGAAAGATCCGAAGACCAACAAGCGCAAGAATCTGGGAACGTTCAAATCACGCCAGGCCGCTGAAAAGCACGAGAAAGCCGTGCAGTACTTCAAGCGTGCGGGATAAGTACATTCGGCCGCTCTTGATCTCTCATACGAGGACCTTGCGCAATTCACGCCGCAGGATTTTTCCGGACGGGGTACGCGGTACGGTTTCCACGAAATGAACCTCGCGGGGCTGTTTGTAGTGCGTGAGCCGGTCGGCCACAAAGCCGCAGAGTGACTGCTTCATGGACTCGTCGGAGGCGTGACCTTCGCGCAGGACGACAAATGCGCAAGGAATCTCTCCGGCTTCCGGGTGGGGGCGAGCCACCACGCCGCAATCGCGCACGGCGGGATGCTCCATCAATACCGCTTCCACCTCGGCCGGGGCGACGGGGAAGCCCTTGTACTTGATCATCTCTTTCCGCCGGTCGAGGACGTAGTAAAAGTCGTCTACGTCGCGATTGACGATGTCGCCCGACCAATACCAACCATCGCGGAGAACGTTCGCGGTCGCCTGAGGGTCTTTCCAATATCCCTTCATGAATTGGGGGCCGCGCATAACGAGTTCACCAGGTTCTTCTCGGCCGACCTCGCGGTCAGTCAAATCAAGAACACGGCATTCCGTTTGTACAAGGGGCTGCCCGATCGACCCAAGCTTGTTCATCTCCGGAGGCGCGATGTATCCAACGTGCGTGACCGGTGAAGCTTCCGTCATGCCGTATCCCTGGTTGATGGGGATGCCCGTGAGTTCCGTGAAGCGCCTTGCCAGTTCGGGCGCGAGAGGGGCCGCGCCCGACTTCACCCATCCCACCTTGTGGTTTGCGGGAAACTGTCCGGCCTCGGCCGCCTGGTTCAACGCGTTCAAGGCTGGTGGGACGAGCGGCATCATCGTGACGCCTTCAGAAACGAGCAGTCCCAGAAGATGGGGGACATTGAAGCGTGGCATGAGCACAAGCGTGGCCCCCAGCGCAAGCATCGGATTGAGCGCCACATTCAGCCCGTAGATGTGATAGAGCGGGAGGAAACACAGCATTACATCACTTGTTTGGAGAGGCGTACCGTTCGGAGCGACCAGTTGGTAGATGTTCGCGACCAGGTTGTGATGCGTGAGCATCACGCCCTTTGGCAATCCGGTTGTACCGCTGGAATAGGGAAGCGCCGCCAGCGTGTCTTCGGAACCCTGACGCGGTGTCGGAAGCACAGCCTGCGAGGGACGCAACAGATCGGAGAAGCTCTCGGTTCCTGCGAGTATCTGCCGTGTGGTGAATACGCGGCGAAGGTTGGCGAGTCCGGCGACGTTGATATTGCCCAGCACCACTCCATCGGTCACCAGAAACGCAGCGTCCGAGTTTTCCAACTGGTAGCGCACCTCGCGCTCACGGTACGTCGGGTTGAGCAGAGTAGGAATTCCTCCGGCGAGTGTGGCCGCGTGATACGTGGCCGCGAACTCCCACGAATTCGGCAGGAAGATCGCGACGATTTCTCCTGGCTTCAACCCCGCAGCGACAAAGCTTCGTGCGAGCTGCTCAACGATGTCTCCATATTCCCCGTACGTAAATCGGCGGTTCGAGGAGGAATCGATCAATGCGATTTTCTGTGGGAATTTCCGGCAGGAATTCAGTACGACGTCGTGCAGAAAAAGGCCGGACGGGTCGGCGTAAAGCTCGGTGCGCAACATGGGCTGACAGATTGTAGCGAAGTCAGCGGCAAGAGCGAAGTTGGGAGGTTGGGCTTGAGCTAACTGGCGAGCTTCCGCAGGAACTCGCGCTCGTCCATGCGGTACTTGAAGGCTTTGCGGCCGTCGATGAACACAACTGGCACTTCGTCGGTGAATTGGCGGCGCAATTGGTCGTCGCCATCCACATCGACTTCCTGCCAGCGGAACAAACCGCGGCGTTCCAGTTTGACGAGGCTTTCTTTCACGATCTCGCAGAGATGGCAGCCTTTGCGAGTGTAGACAAGCACTTGGCGGGGGTCGGCCATGGCCGGAGTGTAGCAGTTTCGAAGCAATTTTCAATCGAGACAAGTGTAAAGAAGTACAAACAAAGTGGTCCAATTTATAGACCAGCCGGAAAACGTATTCTCGAAACTCGCCGCCTTTCTAGTTGCCCCGAAGAGTGAACGATACAATTCCGATCATGAAACGCGACCGCGACACGCCGTTACTTGGAAAGACCGTCCTCATCACTGGAGGTGCCAAGCGCCTAGGCCGAGCATCGGCGGTGGCGCTTGCACGGTCGGGTGCCGACGTTGCGATCACCTTTAATCATTCGGCTCGCGATGCGCAACATACGGTGATCGATCTGACTGCTCTCGGGGTACGTGCGTTTGCCTTTCAGTGCGACGTCACCAGCGAGAAAAGCGTGAAGGCGATGATCAAAGACGCCGTAAAGGAACTCGGCGCGATCGATATCCTGGTGAACAACGCCGCCAACTACGAGACTGTGGAATTCGAGAAAATTACTGTCGCACAGTGGGATGCAATCTTCGCGTCGAACACCCGCGGTCCTTTTCTGGTGACCCGGGAGGCGCTCAAACATCTCCGCGCTCGCATGGGAAAGGTCATCAACATGGGGTCTCTGGGCGGACTGATTCCGTGGGCCACGCACGCCCATTACTGCTCCTCGAAGGCGGCGCTGCACATGCTGACCAAGGTGATGGCGAAGGCTTTGGCGCCAGAGATCGCGGTCAACGCGGTCGCTCCCGGAATGATCGATCTCGGGGAGAAAGCGGCAAAGCCCTTCATGCGGAAGATGGCCCGGGTGACTCCAATGAAGAGAAACGGGACGGGGGAAGAAGTAGCCAAGGCCGTTCGGTTTTTTGCGACCGCTCCTCACTTTATTACTGGCCAGATTCTGGTGGTCGACGGCGGGTTGTCCTTGGATTGAAGGCTGGTGCCCATCCGCGGTCAACGTATCAAGCAACAACTCACTGCGGAGAATCACGCTGCCCTCGTCGGGCTCCTGAAGTTGGGGACCGAGGTCGAATTCCAAAGCTCACCTCAAGAGGCCGGCTAAAGCCCTGAGGTTCTTCCAACGCCGTTGCCGCTCGCAGCACCCTTCCTGTATCGTGCCTAATCAAACTAGACACTATGATCAGGCTCAGGCTCTGGTGGCTGGCAGTCGTCGCGGTCAGCGTTTGGATTTTCTCGGGAACATCCGTTGCCCAATCCGGTCCCGAGGACGGTGGCCACGAAGTCCAGCTGTGGACTGGCGGCGGATACACGGTTCCAGGCGGCACCAAGAACACAGGTGTCTGGAATGCGGGCCTGCGTTATGGCTGGATCCTGAGCCGTCCGCACGGCCCGGGATTCCTCAAGGGCCGATTCGAATACGCGGTCGACGCGATTCCGGTTTTTCTGGTCTTTCAGCCCGCCAACACCTCGTATGGCGCCGGGTTTGATCCGATCGATTTGAAATGGAATTTTGCGACTCGCTCGCCCGTCGTACCCTATCTTGAGATCGACGGCGGCGCCCTGTTCACGAATCACACAGTCCCGACCGGCACGAACGCTGTGAACTTCATGAGCAGCGGCGTTTTCGGCGTGCATTTCCTGCGAGCCCGTTACAACTGGAGCATTGAAGCGCGCTACATGCATATATCGAACGCGGGGCTCGCCACTCCGAATCCCGGCATCAATACTTTCCAGGTACGGCTTGGGATCGGGAGATTTCTTCGCAAAAAGTGAACGCTGTCCTCCACCTTGGCATCCGAGGCTCTGATTCCCATGCACTCCTACAGACTTCACTCGATGGGAGCCGCGGTTTCTATTCCCTAAACTCGACTGCGGAAGCGCGAATCATCTCAGCACAGTCAGGAGAGTACACCGTGAAGTATTTGGGAAAATGTTTGGGGCTGCCGCTGGTTCTCAGCATTGGTTTGACCGGAGCTATGCTTGCGCAGGACAGTGCGAAGCAGGACATGAAAGACGCTGGTCATGAAACCAAGCAGGCCGCGAAGGACACCGGCCACGCGACGAAGACGACCGCGAAGAAGACGGGGCACAAGGTGAAGCATACGACCAAGAAAGCCACTCACAAGGCCGCTCAGAAGACCGACGAGGGCGCGCAGAAGGTGGAAGACAAGACCCAGTAGGATCTGCTTCAAATCTTGGAACGAGAGAGGGCGCCTCAAAAGGCGCCCTTGATTCTTTGCGATCGATTGTGGGCTCGTCCTTACGAGAACGCAGCCGCCAGGCCGGCCGAGACGAGCATAAAGAGCGCATACCATCCGAAGACAACGATCATTGCAGTCGAGAGCTTGAGCTTCTTGCTGATGATGCTCAGGCCCAGAGCCGTCAGGAATAACGCCCAGAACATCATCAGGTCGAACGACGTGGCGATGCTGTAGAGAAATCGCGAGCCTCCGGGACTCAAATAAAGTCCGCCGCTGGTGGGGGCGGGATTCTGGATATTGAACGAGTCCGGATCCTGCCCTGCGAACAGCATGATGATTGCGAGTATGGTGCGAGCGAAAGTGCAAGGCGCCCATGCTTGCGGCCTCGTCGTTCACGCCTATATCCTTCCCCGTTATGTCTACTCTGGTCGAATGTGTTCCGAATTTTTCAGAGGGCCGCGATAAGGCGAAGGTCGACGCCATCGTTGAGGCCATGAAAGTCAATGGCGTCTACCTGCTCGATAGCGAGATGGACGCCGACCACAACCGTTGCGTGATCACGCTGGTGGGCGAACGCGAACCGATCCAGGAAGCGGCGATTCGTGGGGTCGGCACGGCTGCCGAGTTGATCGACCTGACGAAACATCAGGGAGCCCACCCTCGTATGGGTGCGGCCGACGTCGTGCCCTTCATTCCCATTGACGGCGTGACCATCGAGGACTGTGTGGCCATGGCCCAGCATGTCGGTGAGGAGATCTGGAAGCGCTACCAGATTCCGGTCTACCTGTACGAAGCGGCTGCTACATCGCCCGAGCGCCTCAATCTGGAAAACATCCGGCGGGGGCAGTTCGAGGGAATTCGCGACGAGATCGCGACGAATCCGGCGAGGCGGCCGGATTTCGGAGAGCCGCGCGTGCATCCAACGGCTGGCGCGACCGTCGTGGGAGCGCGGAAGTTTCTCATTGCCTATAACGTCTTCCTGAATACCACCGACGTCAACGTCGCGAAAAAAGTCGCGAAGGGGGTGCGGTTTTCAAGCGGAGGATTTCGTTTCGTGAAGGGAGCTGGGTTTCTGGTGCGGGGTATGGCGCAGGTCTCGATGAACCTGACCGACTTTGAGCAGACTCCCATGCACCGCGTTTTCGACTTTGTGAAGCGCGAGGCCGCGCGCTACGGGGTCGCTCCTGTTTCCAGTGAAATCGTCGGACTGGTTCCGAAAAAAGCACTCGAGCAGGCTGCCGAATGGTATCTGCAAGTCGAGAACTTCGATTCGTCGCTGATTCTGGAGAATCGTCTCGCCGCGGTGATGGGCGGCAAGATGGCGGTCGGCGGCCTGCGCGCGGGCGTGGAGCCATTCGTGGAGCAATTAGCCGCGCCAACGGCAACTCCTGGAGGCGGCAGCGCCGCCGCGGCAGCGGGGGCCATGGCGGCTGGCTTGGCGCACATGGTCGCTGCCATGTCGCGCGGCAAGAAAGCCTATTTGCAATACGAGAAGGAATTGAGTGCGGCGATCGCGCGCCTGTCCACCTTGCGGGAAGAGCTGAAAGCGGCCGTCGATGCCGATGCCGAGTCCTACAACGCAGTCATGAAAGCCTACAAGCAGGCGAAGGAAGCGTCCAACGGTGACACGATCATCGATGCCGCCCTGAAGGGAGCGACCAGCGTCCCTTTGGGCGTGGCGGAGCGCGCGCGAGAGGTCGGGAAAATCGCCGAAACACTCGGTCCGATTACAAATCCCAACATGAAGTCGGATCTGACTACGGCCTCAGCCTTGGCGCGGGCCGCGATCGAGGGCGCGCTGGCGAATGTCGAGATCAATCTGGCTTCCATCAAAGATGAGGCCTTCGTCGGCGTCGTCCGCAACAAGGTGAGTGCGCTCTCCAGTTGAGTCGAGCATTCCTACCGGTTCCGGGTGCCAGCGGATCGCCGGCTTCGGGCGAGAACGGTTGTCCAATCCGTCAACGGACCACCTGTACTTTCGTTTGCACTTTTTTTACCTTGGTCGGCATACAATTGATGCACATCGGGTTAACGCAAGGGGCCGTTTCGGCATCCAATTTGTGTATTTCCCAGAGGTCTTATGAAGAATCTGATCCGAGTTGCAACTTTCGCCCTCATGGGCACAGCTGCGTGGGCAATGCCGCTGGGCAGTTCGTCGCGCGCCGTCATTCCTTCTGACATTCAGCAAATCATTTCGGTCGATTACCGCGCTATGCACGATTCTCCGACCGCAATGCAATTGAAACAGCAGGTGCTGCCCCAAAGCCTGAAGGAGTTTGAGGCTGCGTTGAAGGGCATCGGGATCGACACCGAGAAGGACGTCGATCAGCTCACATTTGCGTCCTATCGGAAGAGTAAAAATAACGTACAGGTCGTCGGGATGGCTCAGGGATCTTTTTCCGCCAAGGTCGTGCTCAAGCGTATGCGGCTGAAAAAGATCATGCCGGTGAAGTACCGTACCGCCGACATCTACGCGATGGGCAACGGCATGATGATGACTTTTCTCGATGAGAACTCGCTGCTGTTCGGCAATGACACCGCCGTTAAGGGCGCGCTGGATGCGCGCGATGGCGAGGCGCCGACCATCGACTCGAACCCGACCATGTCCGACATGATGGCGGCCGTTGACGGCTCCCCGGTGTGGAGCATCCTCGATCAGCAGGGAACCCAGAACGTGATGCGGTCGGCGTTGGGCGATGCTTCGAAGATGGCGGATTACGACACCATTAAGAAGCGCCTCGTCGGTTCGCGCTACACGATGGATTTTTCGAGTGGCGTGAACTTCAATCTTGACGTGATTACCTCTGACTCCATGACGGCGGCAACCATGTCATCGCTGGTGAAGGCGGGAATGCTTTACAAGAAGATGACCGCGACACCGGTCGAAAAAGTTGCCATCGACGCACTCACCGTGGACTCCGACAGCTCCAAGGTCCTGCTGCACTTCAAGACGGACGACAAGCAGTTCCAGGCGCTGATGAAGTCGGAGTTGTTTGCAGCGGTTTCGAAATAGAAGCAAGGGTTGCGGATCAGGGCACGGGGCGATGAGCTTCGTGCCTTTTCCTTTTGATCGCGCGAACGATACGAATCGCGATCTCTGCCGCGTGATTAGCCTTTCGCAGCCGAGCGAGCTTCTCGCTTTGCCTTCGCCCACCCTTCCTTGGTCACCTGCCGCGACCGGCCGAGAGCGAGCGAGTCTTCGGGAACATTCTCTGTTATGCACGACGCGGCGCCAATATATGCGCCCTTCCCGATCTTCACCGGAGCGACCAGCGTGCTGTCGCTGCCAACGAAGACATTGTCCCCGATTTCCGTCTTGTGTTTGTGGGCGCCGTCGTAGTTGCAGGTGATGGTTCCTGCTCCAACGTTGACGCCGGCGCCAATCTCGGCGTCGCCGAGATAGGTCAGGTGCGGGGCTTTCGAACCCTGACCGAGCTTCACTTTTTTCGTCTCGACAAAGCTCCCCACGTGCGCGCCCTCGCCGATGTCACTGCCCGGCCGTAGATGGGAATACGGCCCGATGACGGCCCCCGCGCCCACCCGCGCATCGTCAAGAATCGAGCCCGGCCTGACCGTGACGCGCTCCCCGATCTCCGAATTCGCAATGACGCTGTACGACCGTATCCGGCAATCGCCTCCGATTCGTGTGCGGCCGAGCAGTTGCACGAACGGCTCGATCACCGTATCCGGACCGACTTCTACATCCGCATCGATCACGCACGTCTGCGGGAAGAAGATACTCGCCCCCGCTGCCATGAGCTGCCGGCACTTTTCCATGCGGAAAATCGCGTCGATCTCCATCATCTCGGCGCGCGTATTGCTTCCCAGGATTTCAGCCGGCCTCGCAGTTCTGAGCACGACGACTTTTGCCGTTGCCTTGGTAAAGACCGCTGCCATATCGGTCAGGTAGTACTCGTGATGCGCGTTGTCGGTCGTCAGCTTTCCGATCTGCGTATAAAGCGGCTTGACTGCGAACGCATAGAAGCCCGAGTTGATCTCACGCAGTTTCTTCTGACTCGCACTCGCAGCCTTCTCCTCGACGATCGCTTTCACGTCGTCACTTTTCGCGCCCTTGCGAAGCACGCGGCCATAACCAGTCGGGTTCGCCAGTTCGGCCGACAGCAGCGTCATGGCCGCCTTCTTCTGCAAGTGAAAATCGCGCAGCCGCCGGACCGTCTCAGGTGTGATCAGGGGCGCATCGCCAGAGAGCACAAGCACCAGGTCATAGGGCGCAAGCGCCTCTTGCGCCACCATCAGGGCATGGCCGGTTCCACGCTGCTCCGCTTGAATAACGAAGTTGATCCCTGTGTGCTCGACTGCTTTACGGACGAGGTCGGCTTCGTGTCCGATGATGGCGTACACGTCCGCCGCCGGCACGACTGCAGTCGCGGCCGTGATGACGTGCGCCAGAAGCGGCTTCCCCCCGACTTCGTGCAGAACTTTCGGATATTTCGATTTGAGCCGCGTTCCCTTGCCGGCGGCCATGATGGCGATCGCTGTGCGAGGACTCTTCGGTGTAGGCATTCGTTCCCACTATACCGCGAGGGAACAGCGTCGAGCCTCGTCTACCACGTTGCCGATGGCAGAAGGGCGGCTTAACAGACCGCGAACCACGAAGAAGAAGCGGGAATCAGAGAAGGAATAAATCTCGGGTTGCAATAGCTCGGTAGAACAGAGCCGAGGAGATCCTAGCCTCGCGTAGCGGTATCGCTGACGAGAGAGCTTTTCCGCGGTGATCCCGACGCCTGGAGTGCCAACTCCAGCAGATCCCGCGCCACAGCATGGGTCGCGTGTCGCACGACTGTGCCTTCTTCCAGATAGTCCCCGAGTACGGGGCAGCACCCCAACTGTTCCACGGCCTCGAGGTCTGAGACGATCTGCGCAGCCCCCTCCAACGCGTACTTAGCCTTCATTTCATCCGAGGCAGGTTTGCGGTTGATGAGTGCGTAATCAAATAGCGGTGCCTGCGCATGCCGGTTGAGGGCCCGTATATGATCGGCCGCCGTCAATCCCAGGCTCTCGTTCGCCTGCGTCATCAGATTGCAGACGTAAACCTTGATGGCGGACGAGTTGACGATGGCCTGCGCGATACCCCGTACCAACAAATTTGGAATCAGGCTGGTGAACAGCGATCCCGGACCAATTGTGATGACATCGGCGTTGGCGATCGCCTCGAGCGTCTGGGGCAGCGGCTCGACATCCGGGGGGATGAGGAACAGTTCCTTGATGCGTCCCTTGCTCGAGGTGATCTGTGTTTCTCCGCGAACCCGGGTCTCGTCTTCCATCAGAGCCTCGAGCTCGATATTCGAACTCGTCGCTGGGTAAATATGGCCACGCGTCAGCAGAATCTCGGAGGAAAGCCGCACCGCTTCGGAAAAGTCGTTGGTGATCGAGGTCAGCGCAGCGAGGAACAGGTTGCCGAAGCTGTGGCCCTCCAGTCCCGACCCCTTATCGAAGCGGTGCCGGAACAGCCGTGAGAGCAAGGCTTCGTCTTCAGAAAGGGCGACGATGCAGTTCCGGATGTCACCAGGCGGAAGCATGTTGAGCTCTTTTCGAAGGCGGCCACTGGAGCCGCCGTCGTCACTGACCGTCACCACGGCGCTCAACTCGCCGATCGTGGGGCGACCCTGCACTGAACTAAAGGGCTCTCCAAGCGCGGGAACGAAATGCTTCAGCCCCTTCAGAAGAGTAGAGAGACCGGTTCCGCCGCCGATGGCAACGACGCGGAGCGGCGGGTGCGCGGCTTTCTCTAGGGGACGAAGATCGGTTCGCTGGGATTCCATCGTCGCAGGGCGGTTCTAGTAGTTCTCTTCCGCGGCTTCCGGTTCGGCCGTCGTTTCGGCTCCCGGATCGGGATAGAGAAGCTCGGTGAAACGTGGATCCTCCGCCAGGTTCTGGAAATCCGAGTCGTTGCGAGCCTGAAAGCGCAGCGCCGAGTTAAGACGGATTGCTTCATCCAGGTTGCGCAGAGAATCCTCGACGTGGCCCGTCATGCAATCGAGCGCAGCTATTCCGTAGATCACGTAGTCGGCCTTCGGTACTTGCTTCAGCAGTTTTTCGAGGTGCTCGCGCGCCTGCACATAATCGCCCACGTTCATGAGAGATACCGCGTAATCGAAGTGTTCCTCGGGACTCTTGAACTGCGCGGTCACTTTTTCAAGATGCTGATTGCAGGCGTTGATGTGGACCGAAGCGCGATCCGAGAGTTCCTTGCTCGGTCCGCCAAGGACTTTTTGCAGGCTGGCCTTGGCTTTGTCGAACTTGTGCTCCTGCAGCGCGCGGAGACCGACCTCATAGTTCTGGATTGCCTGGGCAACCCGAGGGTCGTCAGCGATTGACTTCTTTGCCGTTGGTTTCTGAGTCATTTGTAAGACTCTTCCTGTCGTTTTGCTTTCGGTTTTCGTAAGTACACCTCTAAGGTTCGGCTTGGGCGGGATAAGCTCAAGCATTTTACTAGCTTCAAACCGGACCGATACGGCAGCTTCCTTAGTCCGGAGGAAGATTCTCGGCTCTTGCGGCAGCATGCCAGCCGGGAATCCGGCGTTCGAGCCGAGTTGTACGCTCTCATCGAAAGCGCGTCGAAATCGCCAGCCAAACGCCGGCTGGTCAATTCATTGTGGATGCAGTTTCGAGATCGACCTGCTTCCACTCGCCGCCGATGATGCCCTTGCGGATCTGGGCAGGAGTCTTTCCTTTTTTCGTTTGCGCGTACGAGTAGTAAAGCTCTTTCAAGCACACGTCGCACTGCGCTCCGTGCGTTCCCTCGAAGCAACTGTGCAGGCTGTTGTGGCCCATGCCACGGTCGCAGTAGCAATAACAAGGCTGCTGGTGAATGACATTCGGGATCTTGGCAGCCAATTCGTACGCGTGAGTCTGATAGGCGAACTGCGCGTTTTCAGCCCAAAGATTCTCTTTCGGCAGGATCGGGGGTAGCTTCTTACCTTTTGGAGGTGGCGCGGCATTGTAAGCCGGCACACCTTGATCCTCCTGGGGGGCGGCCCACTGCGCCGAAAGCGTCATCGTCACCGCGAACAAAAACAGCAAAACCAATCCTCGCTTCAACATATGTAAGAATCCCTCGATCGGTTCGGTTAAGTTTTATTGTACCCGACGCGTGCGAGACACGCATCCCGCCGGCCCGACCGATGGTGCAAACCACGACTCAGTCCCAGGCCAGCCGAAGGTGAAGAAATCGGAGTACCGAACATCGAACGAAGCCGTATAGAATTGCAAATACATGCCCGATATGGGGTTCCAGCCTCGGCCAACGGACAGACTGGATAGCTCACGCCAGATCCCAGCGCGCACGGCGCCGGTTCTGGCCGTTTGGCTGCGCGACCTGATCATTTCATTGGCGATTTCGGCTTTTATCATTGTCTTTCTCTACCAGCCGGTAAAGGTGGAAGGGACCAGCATGATGCCGTCGCTTGATGATCAGGAACGGATCTTCGTGAACAAGTTCGTGTATCGCTGGGAACCCATCGAACGCGGGGACATCGTCGTTTTCCGGTACCCGCGCGACCCTTCGAAGAGCTACATCAAGCGTGTGATCGGCGTCCCCGGAGACCATATCCGCATCGACTCAGGCCAGGTTTACGTCAATAGCGAACTGATCGACGAAGACTATGTGCCTCCAGCCTATGCAGACGAGCGGTCGTACCCGGAGACCATCGTGCCGGCGCATAGTTACTTCATGCTTGGCGATCATCGGAGCATGTCGAATGACAGCCGTGATTTCGGTCCGGTGAAAGAGGGTTACATCTTCGGCAAGGCTGTGTTCGGCTACTGGCCGATGGACAAGTTGGGGCGGTTGCGGTGACGAGTTTAAGGAGCACGGCGCAAACGCGACCGCGCCCCATGGGATCATTAGAGCAGTTCTCAGTAGAAGCGATCGCTTCCACATCGTGGCCCTGGGTTTGAAGCCATCCACGCTTCTTTCGAAAACTAACTTTCCCACAGTCCGCACGTCTGAGTTGGCATGATGAATCGGATAGCTGTCATTGGCCTCGTAGTGGCCATGCTACTAGGCGAGGTTCATTCTCAGACCGTTTCTGCCGGCAAAGCCACAGGCGAAGACTCGGTCGTGACGACTCCCGCTGCTGTTGGGCTTTCCTCTGAGCCATTGGCGGCAATGGAAAAGGCGATCCGCGCGGGTGATTTCAAGAAAATCGGAAGCGTTTTAGTGGCTCGCCACGGAAAGCTCGTGTACGAGGCTTACTTCGACGGCGACGCAGCTACACTGCGCGATACCCGTTCGGCCACCAAAAGTATCTCCGACATCCTGATCGGAATTGCAATCGAAGAAAAAAAGCTGAGCGGAGTCGACGCCCGCGTGCTGGCTCTGCTTCCCGAGCGGGCTCGCAAAATCCAAAATCCCGATCCCCGCAAGGACAAGATCACGGTGGAGGACTTCCTCACGATGAGCTCTCCACTCGAGTGCGACGACTGGAACGATGCTTCCCGAGGTAACGAAGAGCGCATGTACGTGGTTGAGGACTGGGCACAGTTCATCCTCGATCTGCCGATCCGCGGCAGGATGCACCTTGGCGAGAACGTCGAGTCGCCACCTTATGGAAGGGAATTCAGTTATTGCACGGGTGGAGTGTTCACGCTCAGCGAAGTGCTTGAGAAAGCGACGGGAGAAAGAACGGACCGCTACGCACAAAGAAAGCTATTTGGCCCGCTCGGCATCACAGATGCCGTTTGGGTTTACTCACCACTGAATGTCCCGCAGACTGGCGGCGGCCTCCGTCTAACCAGCCGCGAACTTTTGAAGATCGCGGACCTCTATCGCTCGGGTGGAGTGTGGCAAGGAACCAGAATCGTGGACGAGGCTTGGGTAAACACCTCCACGCGGCCACACGCGAAAATCGACGACGATACCGAATACGGCTATCTGTGGTGGTTAAAGACGTTCAAATCCGGCCAGAAGAGCTACCCAGCATTCTTCATGAGCGGCAATGGCGGCAACAAAGTGCTGGTTTTTCCAGGACTCGACATGAGCGTGGTGCTCACAAGCACCAATTTCAATACCAAAGGCATGCATCAGCAGACCGAGAAACTACTCGCCGACTACATTCTGCGAGCAGTGGAAAACTAGGCTGCTAAAGCCATTGGAGGAACTGGACATCCCTGCTAAAATCTCTAAAATCCACACCCGGGAGCAGGAATGCAAGCTATCCTTGCCCTCGAAGATGGCCGCATCTTTCGAGGCAAAGGTTACGGCGCCAAAGGCGAATGCTACGGCGAAGTCGTTTTTAATACTTCCATCACCGGTTACCAGGAAATTTTCACCGACCCTTCTTACTCGGGACAGATTGTCGTTCTGACCACACCCGAGATCGGCAACTACGGCACCAATCCCGAAGACAACGAGGCCACGCACCCTTATATCGAGGGACTGATCGTGCGCGAGTTCTCCAAGGTGAGTTCGAACTGGCGCTCGCAGCAGGTTGCCGAAGAGTATCTGGAGCAGTTCAAGATTCCGGTGCTGGCCGAAATCGATACGCGCGCCCTGGTGCGCCACCTGCGGGATCACGGCGTGATGCGCGGCGTGATTTCGACGATCGAGAGCGACACCGAGAAGCTGGTGACCAAAGCGCGCTCGATTCCGAAGATGGATGGGACGGATCTCGCAAAAGTTGTGAGTACGAAACGCCCTTACGTCTGGGAAGTCGGCGAGCGTTCGCACGAGCCGGTCGCGGTCGTCGGGGTAAAAGACGAACCGCCGCGCTTCCACGTGGTCGCGTATGACTACGGCATTAAGCAGAACATCCTTCGCAAACTGCGGGGAGAAGGCTGCAAGGTCACGGTGGTCCCGGCGGAGACGCCTGCCGAAGATGTGCTGGCACTGAAGCCGGATGGAGTCTTCTTGTCGAACGGCCCGGGCGATCCCGAGCCGTGTTCTTACGCGGTCGATAACATTCGTCGACTGGCGGGCCGGCAGCCGATCTTTGGAATCTGCCTGGGACATCAGTTGGTCGGACTCGCACTGGGTGGGAAGACCTACAAGCTGAAGTTCGGGCACCACGGCGGGAACCATCCGGTGAAGCAGATGGCGACCGGCAAGATCGAGATCACCGCGCACAACCACAACTTCGCGGTCGATCCGGATTCTCTGCCGCAGAGCGAAGTAGAGCTGACGCACATCGATCTGAACGACAACACGCTGGAAGGCTTGCGGCACCGGAATCTGCCGCTGTTCAGCGTGCAATATCATCCCGAGGCCGCGCCCGGACCCCACGATTCGCATTATCTGTTCAAGGATTTCGTGAAGATGATGGAGGAGTGGAAGAGCAGTGGCCAGTGATCAGTTGTCAGTTTCATGCATTTACCACTCGTTGCTGTCGTCGTCGTGAGCGGTTGCCAGATCATGGCACAGCCAAAAAAGGAGTGGGAGGTCGAGCGCATTTGCGGGCGCGTTGAGCATGTACAGAGAATTCGAGACAGAAAATTTAGCGATACGTTTTCAGAACGACGTCAAGGGTTACGAGATCTCATGCTATCGCTGTTCGAACGCCGGGATGGCGAGCCCTGTTGTGACGCTTTGGTTGCCCTCGAGACGGCTAGGACAGGAAGAGGTGGCAGATTCGAATTTAAGACCAAGAAGCCGGGCAACTTCTGGCTAACGACGAATTGGAATGCAAAGGAATACAAGGTCGCCGTTGTAAATAAGCAGCAAAGGGATTCGTCAGCGACCTGCTCCAAGCAGGGAATTGGTCTTGATGATAGCGGAAACGCTGATTGGTGGGTGACGATCACTCTTGATTAAAGGACTGGTAACTGACCACCGGCCACCGAAAACTGATTTCACATGCCTAGACGCAACGACATCTCGAAAATCCTGATCATCGGCTCCGGACCCATCATCATCGGACAGTCGGCGGAGTTCGACTACTCCGGAACGCAAGCCTGCAAGGCGCTCAAGTCCGAGGGCTACGAAGTGGTGCTCGCCAATTCGAACCCGGCGACCATCATGACCGACCCGGAGATCGCCGACCGGACTTACATCGAGCCGCTGACCCGCGAGTACCTGGAAGAGATCATCCGCATTGAGCGCGAGATGTCTCCCAGCGCCGGCTTCGCCGTGCTACCCACCGTCGGCGGGCAAACGGCGCTGAACTTGGCCGTCGAGCTCTCCGACGGCGGTGTTCTCGACAAGTACAACGCGCAATTGATCGGCGCGAACATCGCGGCCATCAAGAAGGCCGAAGACCGGCTGTTCTTCAAAGACGCGATGCAGAAGATCGGCCTCGACGTCCCGAAGTCTGCGCTCGTCAACAATCTCAAAGACGGCCTGGAGTTCGCCGGCAAAATTGGCTTTCCGGTCATCATCCGTCCGTCATTCACACTCGGCGGCACCGGCGGTGGCATCGCCTTCAATCGCGAAGAACTGATGGAAGTGTTGGCACGTGGACTCGACTTGTCGCCAGTCCACGAGGCGCTCATTGAAGAATCGGTTCTCGGCTGGAAGGAATACGAGCTGGAGGTGATGCGTGACCTGAAAGACAACGTCATCATCATCTGCTCGATCGAGAATTTTGACCCGATGGGTGTGCACACCGGCGATTCGATCACGGTGGCGCCGGCGCAGACGCTCACGGACCGCGAGTACCAAGCGATGCGCGATGCGTCGATCGCCGTGATCCGGGAGATCGGTGTGGAGACCGGCGGTTCCAACATTCAGTTCGGCGTGAATCCGGAGACCGGGCGCATGGTGGTGATCGAGATGAATCCGCGTGTCTCGCGGTCTTCGGCGCTCGCCTCAAAGGCCACCGGATTCCCGATCGCCAAAATCGCCGCCAAGCTGGCGGTTGGCTACACGCTCGACGAGATCCCGAACGACATTACTCGCAAGACTCCGGCATCGTTCGAGCCAACGCTCGATTACGTCGTGGTCAAAATTCCGAAGTGGCAGTTTGAGAAATTCCCTGGTGCCGACGAGAGTTTGGGCCCGCAGATGAAGTCGGTCGGCGAGGTGATGGCCATCGGTCGCACCTTCAAAGAAGCCCTTCTCAAGGGGGTTCGCGCGCTCGACACCGGCCGCAGAGTGGGATCGGAGAAGATTGAGCCGAAGATCCTCACCCAGCGCCTCGTCACGCCTCATCCCGAGCGGCTGTCCTATCTGCGCTATGCGCTGCGCCAGGGATACACAGTGAAACAGCTTGCCAAGGTCACGTCGATGGACCCTTGGTTCCTCTACCAGCTGAAAGAGATTAACGACATGCAGCTGGAGCTGGAGAAGCATCCGATGGAGTCGATCCCGACCGAGGTGCTCCGCGATGCCAAGCGGATGGGCTTTTCCGACGGACGGCTTGCGTCAGTATGGCGTCTCAGCGGCAAGGGTAGTGCCGAGAAAGTTCGACATCTCCGCAAGAAGCATGGCGTAATGCCGGTGTACAAGCGTGTCGACACCTGCTCGGCCGAGTTCGAGAGCTTTACGCCGTATCTGTATTCGACCTACGAAGACGAGGACGAAGCGACACCCACGAAGACCAAAAAAGTAATCATCCTGGGCAGTGGTCCCAACCGGATCGGGCAGGGAATCGAATTCGACTACTGCTGCTGCCACGCCTCTTTCGCCTTGCACGAAGACGGATACGAGACGGTGATGATCAACTGCAATCCGGAAACGGTTTCGACCGACTACGACACCAGCGATCGCCTGTACTTCGAGCCGCTCACGCTTGAAGACGTCTTTGCCGTGTATGAGCACGAGGCTGCGTCAGGAGCGTCGATCGGCGTAATCGTGCAGTTCGGCGGACAAACGCCTCTGAACCTGGCACTGCCATTGAAGGCCGCAGGTGTCCCTATCATCGGAACGTCTCCCGAGTCGATCGATCTAGCGGAAGATCGCAAGCGCTTTGGCAAGTTGCTCGACGAACTGGAGATTCCTCAGGCCCCGGGTGCGATGGCAACTTCGCTCGAAGAGGCAGTCGAAGGCGCCAAGCGCGTCGGCTATCCCGTGCTTGTCCGCCCTTCGTATGTGCTTGGCGGTCGGGCGATGGTCATCGCTTACGACGAAGACACGGTTGTCCGTTACATGAAAGAGGCGGTCGAATACTCGCAAGACCGCCCGGTGCTTATCGACCACTTCCTCGAAGACGCGATCGAAGTCGATGTCGATGCGCTCTCCGATGGCGAAGATGTCGTTATCGCCGGAATCATGCAGCACATCGAAGAGGCCGGCATCCACTCGGGCGATTCGTCCTGTGTGTTGCCGGCGGTCGATATTCCGGAGCCGCTTCTTCAGCGGATGCGCGATTACACATTCAAGCTGGCGCGTGCCCTCAAGGTTGTCGGGCTGATGAACATCCAGTTCGCGATCCCGCGCACAGCAAACGGAGGTTCGAAAGAGAATGGTTCTGAAGGTGGGAAGGTCTACGTTCTTGAAGTGAACCCGCGCGCCTCGCGCACCGTCCCTTATGTCTCCAAGGCGACAGGCGTGCCACTGGCGAAGATTGCTTCGCGATTAATGACTGGGCGGAAGCTGCGCGAGTTTCTGCCCCAAAATATCGAGCGCGGGACCGATCTGGATACGGGCCGCAACTACTACGTCAAGTCCCCGGTATTCCCCTGGAGCAAGTTTCCGGGAGTCGACACTGTTCTTGGCCCCGAGATGCGTTCGACCGGCGAGGTCATGGGCGTCGCCGACAACTTCGGGGAAGCCTTCGCGAAGGCCCAGATCGCCGCGGGACAAAAATTGCCGACGCAAGGTTCGGTCTTCATCAGCGTTACCGATCATGACAAGCCGCATGTCGCGGAAGTCGCGCGTCGGTTCGTCGATATGGGTTTCAAGCTGGTGGCGACCGCAGGCACAGCCGACATCCTGGAAGACGCAGGCTTGAATGTGGAACACGTCTACAAGGTCAAAGAAGGCCGGCCCAACGTCGTCGACCTCCTCAAAGGCGAGCGGATCCAGTTGATCATCAATACGCCTCATGGCGCCGACCCCTGGTTCGACGAGAAGGCCATTCGTCGCGCGGCAGTGACGGCACGCATCACGACAATCACCACGCTTTCCGCGGCTCGGGCGGCGGCCGAAGGGATCGCAGCCCTGCAGCGCGGGGAAGTTCGCGTGCAGGCTCTGCAGAATCTGCACGCCGAGCGGACGGCCGGAAAGCGTCGTTAGTGGCACAAGTCCGCGCAGGAACCATCGCGGTGTTAGTCCTCAGCCTCCCTGTCATGGTGGGCATTTTCTTTTACGGGCCGTTTGTGCTCGATCTGTTCCTGCACCGGCGTCCGCCCTCTCGTTTTCTGATTCCGTCGGGATATGTTGGGTGGGCGCGCATTGAGTATCGCGTAGCCAGCGCGCCGCCCTTGCCTCGTGAGGGGAAGTACTTGCTGGTTCATCTCGATAAGAATGGCTCGTTGCAAACGTCGTCGGATTTGCCCGAAGGTTGGGCCCACGACCAGTTCTTCTACTATTCTGGAGCTGCCCGCCAGGCACTCTCCAACGCGGGATGGTGCAAGGGCGGAATGATCTGGGGAGAAGTTGTTGCCAACGACGAGAAGTCGAGCAAAACCCAGAAATTCTTTGTCGGCAATGAAGATCAGTTCCGGATGGAAGTAGATCCCGCGGGGAAAACCTACAGCCCCTGCGGATGAACAATCGTCGTTGAGGCTGGTAATCTAGTGACGTGTACTGACCGCTGAAGACTGACGACTGAGAGCTACCCTATGCTTCTTTCTGGAATCTTTCCGCCCATCACGACGCCGTTTTATCCCGACAGCAAGATCTATTTCAAGAAGCTCGAAGCCAACATGGAGCGCTATTCGCGTACACCGGTCGCTGGCATTGTGGTGCTGGGATCGACCGGCGAAGCCATTCTTTTGTCGGATGAGGAGCGGCGCGCTGTGCTCAAGGTCGCGCGGGACGCCGCGGCCAATCAAAAGGTGCTGATCGCTGGAACGGGAATTGAATCAGCGGTCGAGACCCTTAGTCTGACGGAATATGCCGCAGAGCTTGGCTACGACATCGCCATGGTGCGCACGCCGCATTATTACAAAGGCCAGATGAAGCCCGCCAACATGCTGGCGTTTTACCGAACGGTGGCTGACCGGTCGCCGCTTCCGGTCATCATCTACAACTTCCCGCAGGCCACCGGATACGACATGGCTGCCGAGATCGTGATCGAACTGGCCGATCATCCGAATATCGTGGGGATTAAAGAGTCGAGCGGCGACGTGGAAAAAGTCAGAACAATGGTCGAGGGTACGCGGCACGTCAAGCGCAGTGCGAGCGTGACCGAGGCGTTTGAGGCGGTTACGCCGCGAATGGTCAAGGCAGCGACCGAAGGCTCGGGACCCGGGGGGGAACTGGTACCGGTTGCTGCTCTGGCAGGCGAGACAAAGCCATCGTCGTCAGCGGTCAGCGTGGTGGGAGGTCTCAAAACGCGTCAGAAGGAAGTCGGATTCCAGGTGCTCGTGGGCGCCGCGCACAAACTCGAGCCCTCGCTCCAAGCCGGCGCAGTGGGTGCAATCCTGGCCTTCGCCGACGCAGCTCCTACCGCCTGCTATGAAATCTACGCTGCCTGGAAAGAGGGCGACCTCGAACTGGCTCGCACCAAGCAGCAGCGCATCGCGAAAGCCGCAGAGCGAGTGGTTGGTGGCCTCAGCATCTCCGGGCTGAAGCACGCGATGGATCTGAATGGCTACTTCGGGGGGTCGGTACGTTTGCCACTATTGCCGTTGACGGCGGATCTTAAGGCCGAAGTCGAGCAGTTGATGGCAGATATCCGGAACTAATCGTGACAGCATCGCCAGGTGGATCACAGAGGAAAACGAGCGGTGGCACGCGAAAGTCGTCACCGACAGCTGCTAAGAAACGTTTTCGTCCACGGATGCCAGTAGTCTCCGAAGAGATGAAGGCATGGTCCGCGGCGCTGGAAACAGAAGTAGCAGATTGGCCACGCGTCTCCCGAAAACCGATGTTCGGCCTGATGGCCCTCTATCATGGAACGCACATATTCGCGATCCTTCCGCGCACACGCGCATTGGGATCGGCGAGTTCATTGGCGTTCAAATTGGAGAAACCGAAACCGCGGGTGCTGGCGGCAATCGAACGCGAGCCCCGCATTCAGACAACCATCCTGAAGACGCGCCGCTGGTATGTCTTTGAAATGTCCGCCGATTACGACCTGCGCGATGCCCTCGCCTGGCTGCGCCGGGCCTACGAGGCTGCCACCTAAACCTACAGGATTTTCCTCGTCACAAGTGCTTGTGATCCGGATCACTCCGGCCTATAATCTCCATAGACGGATTCGAACGAACGTTCGATAAATCATGCGGCTCGCATCCCCTAGATCCCGCAATACTAAAGACCGTTCTTCCACGGTCCGCCCGGCAACTCGCTTTGACCGCCGCCTATCCGAAATTCTTTCGCACGCCACTGACGTTTTCGATGAAAAGGGCTACGAAGGCGCCTCCATGCGAGACTTGTCCCGCGCCAGCGGCACATCGCTGGCGGGCCTCTATTACTACTTCGAATCCAAAGAGAAGCTCCTCTACCTGATCCAGCGCCATACCTTCACGACCATCGTGGAAGGCCTTCGCAATCGCTTGGAAGGCGTGACAGATCCAGAGCAACGCATTCGCGTCTTCATCCTGAACCATCTCGCGTATTTCCTGGCGAACCAGAAGGCGATGAAAGTCTTGTCACACGAGGACGAGGTTCTGAAGAACGGATATGGTGCCGAGATTGCCGCGATCAAACGAGAGTATGTCCGAACCTGCGTAGACCTGCTGGAGGAGCTAAAGCGCGCCAATAACCTGGAGTTTTCGAGCCGCACGGCCGCGCTGAGTCTGTTCGGCATGATGAACTGGATTTACACCTGGTACAAACCGCGCGTCGACGGAAATGCTGAAGCCTTGGCAGAAGAGATGAGCGACATTTTTCTGCTGGGTGTGTGCGCGGATATGGGAAGGACTTCGAAGAAGAAGATTGGCATCACAAACTGATTTGAGATCCGAAGCCGAAGAGGAAAGGAATTTGACATGGCCACAACGACCCAGCCGGCAACCGGCGAGAGCACAAAAAAGCTAATCAACTATCGCAACGATGGCGGCGTGGCAGTGATCGAGATGTTCGATCCTCCCGCGAACACCTACACCTATGAGATGAACCGGCAACTGGACGAGGCCATTCTTGCTGCGCGGATGGACAACGATGTTTACGTGATTGTCCTGACCGGAGCTGGCGACAAGTTCTTTTCGGCCGGTGCGAACATCAAGATGCTGGCCAGCGTTGACCCGACATTCAAGTACTACTTCTGCCTGCATGCTAACGAAATGCTGTTACGCCTGGAACACACGCCGAAGTTGGTCATCGCGGCAATCAATGGGCACTGCGTCGGCGGAGGCCTCGAGATCGCGATGGCCGCCGACATCCGCATCGCCCGCAAGGACGCCGGCAAAATCGGTCTGCCGGAAGTGAATCTGGGCGTTCTGCCTGGAACCGGTGGCACTCAGCGACTTTCGCGACTGGTCGGTAAGAGTCGCGCGATTGAGCTGATGGTTACCGGCAATACCTTCTCGTTCGAAGAAGCCAAGGAACTCGGCATCATCAACGACATCTATGAGCGCGACGGCTTCATGGAGAACGTGATGGAGTATGCGCGCCAGTTCTGCCCGCCGAACAAAGCAGCGAAAGCTGTGGGACGCATTAAGCGTGCCGTGCAGACAGGCTGGGAGATCCCGATGGAATCCGCACTCGCCTTAGAGCGCGAAAATCAACAAATTCTGTTCCAGAGCGATGACGCGAAAGAAGGCCTTGCCGCATACGTCGAAAAGCGGCCAGCAACCTTCACTGCGAAGTGAGAGCGTCTGAGTGGCGTGAGCAAATCGGGAGCCACGCGCGCTCGTCCCGGGTGGGAGCGAGGTATCTCGGCTATTAATAGTTGAGTAGCGAAATATGATTACAGCGACCAAATCGAAAATCGCGCCCGGCCGGTTGTTGATCGACGGGCAATGGGTCGACGGATCAAGGACCTTCGACACGATCAACCCCGCAACGGGTGAGGTTCTTACCCAGGTGTTCGAAGCGACGCCAGCGGATGTGGATCGCGCAGTGGAGGCGGCTCGTCGGGCTTTCGACGGCAAAGGCGGAGCCTGGCGCAAGATGCCGGCCAGCGAGCGTGGCCGATTGATCTGGCGACTTGCGGACCTCATCGCACTGCACATCGATGAACTGGCCGAACTCGAGACCCTCGATAACGGCAAGCCGATTTTCGAATCGCGGAACGTCGACATGCCGATGGTGGTCGATGTTCTGCGCTATTACGCGGGGTGGGCGACCAAGCTTCACGGTGAGACCGTGAACACACTTGACTCGGCGTTCACCTACACCTTAAGTGAGCCGGTCGGGGTAGTTGGGCTGATCATCCCGTGGAACTTTCCGTTGTTGCTGGCTTCCTGGAAGCTTGGTCCTGCGCTGGCGTGCGGTAACACCATCGTGATGAAGCCCGCCGAGCAAACACCACTGACCACCCTCCGGTTGGGCGAACTGGCGGTCGAGGCAGGCATTCCCGCAGGCGTATTGAACATCGTGACCGGCGGCCCGGAAACCGGCAAGGCAATCGTACGGCATCCGGGCATCGACAAGATTGCGTTCACTGGATCAACGGCCGTTGGCAAGGAAATCATGCGCGGAGCCGCCGATACGCTGAAGCGCGTGACTCTGGAACTTGGAGGCAAGTCGCCCAATATTGTTTTCGCTGACTCCGACCTCGACAACGCTGTGAAAGGAGCGATCAACGGCATCTTTTACGGCAAAGGCGAAGTCTGCAACGCTGGATCGCGGCTGTTCGTGGAACGGAAGGTCCATGACGAGTTTCTGGAGAAGTTGGTCGGGCGCGCTAAAAAGATGGTGCCCGGCGACCCACTCGATCCAAAAACGCGGATGGGTGCCCTGGTCAGCCAGGAGCAGATGAAGACCGTTCTCGGGTACATCGAAGCAGGCAAGAGTGAGGGTGCGAAGCTCATCTCTGGCGGGAATCGTGTTTCGGTCGATGGTGGGAAAGGCTTCTTTGTCGAATCGACTGTTTTTGACGGCGTAAACAACGACATGAAGATCGCGCAGGAAGAAATCTTCGGTCCCGTGCTTGCCGCCTTGAGTTTCGATAACGAAGACGAGGTCGTCGAATTGGCGAATCGCAATCCGTATGGTCTGGCGGCTGCGGTGTGGACTAACGACGTTAAGAGAGCGCATCGCATTTCACGGCAGCTTCGCGCCGGAACGGTGTGGATCAATACATACGGACTGATGGATGCTGCTCTGCCCTTTGGTGGATACAAAAGCTCCGGCTTTGGGCGCGAGCTCGGACAGGCAGCACTCGATCACTACACGGAGATCAAGACCGTGTGGATGAATGTTGGATAGGAATCAGCACTCAACAGATCCATACGCTGTATGCCCAGGAACCTCGAGTGGCTGGGTGCAAAGTGCTGAATGCCAAGAGCTTTTGAAGCGCATCAGGCGCTGAGAAGGAAAAAGTCATGCCAGGCAAAGTAGCAAAAATCGGGACCTTCAGTGATTGGGTCGGTCTCTTCGATCAATGGCGCAAGGAAATTGGCGTCGATCGCGATGAGATCGCCAGCTTCAAATTCGACACGCTTTACGGTGCGATCGAGACGGAGGAGATCCAGTTTGGCTCCTACAAGGGGCGGCGTAAGTGGGAGAACCTGCGCCAAGTCCCGACCCAGCAGATGCGCGACGCGCTCATGAACATGATCGTCTATCAGGGCGATACGGAATTCGCCAGCGTGGAGCAGCAGCGTCATCTGTTCGAAACGGCGCCCACCGATTGGGACCGCCGTGCGCTTACGCGCGTGATGATCGAAGAGATGCGCCATGGCTGGCAAATGTGCGCGCTTCTCCTCGACCACTTCGGGTATTCGGGGAAAGTGGAGGCGCAAAAGATGCTGGAGCGCCGTGCCTTCGAGAACGAACGGCTTCTCGGCGCTTTCAATGTCGATGTCGACAACTGGATGGACTTTTTCACCTACACCGATTTTGTCGACCGCGACGGCAAGTTTCAGCTTCAGATGCTGAAGTACTCGGCATTTGCCCCATTGGGCCGCTCGATGTCGTACATGCTTCGCGAGGAAGCGTTCCACATGGGCACGGGCAACGACGGCCTGCGCCGAATTGTGCAGGCCGGTGTGATTCCCGGATGGCTGATCCAGAAATATCTGAACAAATGGATCTCTTGTTCCTACGATCTTTTCGGTACCGATCACTCGTCGTCAGCGCACTGGGCCTACGTTTGGGGTATCAAGGGAAGATACGACGAGCCCCAAAATGCCGAGCCGGCCAAGCTCGATGAACTGAACGACTACAACCGTCATCTGTATCGCGATGAAGTAGGCGGGCTGGTCGAGCGGCTGAATGGTTTTAGAAAAGCTGGCGAAGATGAACTATATACGCCGGATATCAGGTTCAATCGGGCCATCGGTCAGTTCGCCGGACAAAAGTTCCATGCGAAGACTGGCCAGCCGCTGAGCGACAAGGAATACACGGAGCACTTCCAGGAAGTGATGCCGAGTGCCGATGACAAAAAGTTGTTGCTTGAAATCATCGCCAACGAAAACAAATGGATTGCCGAGAAGGAGGGCGCGCGCGATCCGTTCTCGACCATCGGCGAGCCACGGAAATCGGCAATCAACTTGTAGCAGCGTTGAAGTGGACGGACGCGTCGTCTGCCCATGCGTTATCCTTCCTGCGTGAGCACCGCAGCCTTCACCCGCATCTCATCCCATGTGAATCCACCCGTGGCGCGAATCACCCTGCACAATCCCCCCGTCAATGTCATCGACATTCCGATGATGGAGCAGCTTTCAGAAGCCGTCTCCGAAGCTGAGGCCCGCGCCGATATTGCCACCATCGTGTTCACCGGTGGTGACAAGGTTTTCTCCGGCGGCGTGGATATTGCGGCGCACACCCCGGATAGAGTTGACGAGATGCTGCACAAGTTTCACGCGATCTTTCGGGCATTAGTCTCTTCGCGGAAAGTGCTGGTTGCGGCGATTCATGGCCACTGCCTCGGAGGGGGCGCCGAATTGGCGATGATGTGCGACATCGTGATTACGTCCGAAACGGCGTTGTGGGGATTTCCTGAGATCTCTTTGGGCTGTTTTCCGCCGGTGGCCGCAGTCGCATTGGCTGCTGTTGTCGGACAAAAGCAAGCAGCAGATTTGATTCTCACTGGGCGCAAGTTCGATGGCCTGGAGGCGCGCTTCTTAGGGCTGGCAAATTATGCCGTCCCCGACCATCAGGTAAAAGAGAAACTGGACGAGTTGCTGGCGCATCTCGCGAAGCTCAGCCCGTCAACTCTCGCCTTGACGAAGAAAGCCCTTTACGCGTGGGACTCGATGCACTTCGACAAGGGGCTTGCTCGGGGCGAGAAGATCTACCTCGAGGAGTTGATGCGGACCGAAGATGCCCGCGAGGGGATTCAGGCTTTTCTGGAAAAGCGCGACGTCCATTGGACAGGGAGGTGAACGCTCTCACGTCGGGACACGTGATTGGGCAAGATTCGGCGACTAATCTCCACTATGATCACTGACTGCCACATCCACATTTCCCCTCTCCACATGTTCAAGCCGGCCGCACTCGAGTTGATGCGGTCGAAGCGCTCAAACTATGCGGAGATTGAAGAATATTGTCGATCCCCTAAGTCCTTCCTCAAATACATGGACGATTGTGGAATCGACCGCGCCGTTCTCATCAACTATGTTGCTCCGGAGGTGATCGGTTTTACTATAGATGTCAATCAATTCGTCGCCGAGTACGTGAAAGGGAATTCTGAGAGACTAATCTCCTGCGGAAGCCTGCATCCGAAGTACACGCAAAACATCATGGCCGATGTGGAGCATCTCCTGAGGCTTCAGATCCGCATGATCAAGATCCATCCTCCGCACCAGCTTTTGTTTCCAAACGACTATCTGAACGGCGTCACTGAACTGGAGATCATTTACCGCGCCGCCGAAGCCAACGGCATTCCCATTATGTTTCACACGGGAACCTCCATCTTTCCGGGAGCGAGAAACAAATACGGAGATCCAATCTATCTCGACGATGTGGCTGTCGACTTTCCGAAGCTGAAGATCTTACTTGCGCACGGCGGCCGGCCGCTCTGGATGCACACGGCGTTCTTCCTCCTGCGCAGGCATCCAAACGTCTATCTTGATATCAGCGGAATCCCGCCGAAGACGCTGCTCACGTACTTTCCGCGCCTGGATGAAATTGCGCACAAGACGCTCTTCGGGACCGACTGGCCCGGACCGGGGGTGCCCGATGTCGGCAAGAATCTTCGCGAGTTCCGGTCACTCCCCTTATCGGAACATGTACAGCAGAGAATTCTGAGTGGCACGGCTCTCGAGATCTGGCCAGTTTAGTTCGATGACATGTCCGTGGAGCGGGCGCGTCTGCGCGAGAGTGCAATAATCAGTAACCCAATTCCGAGAAAGACGACTAGTAAAACCAACGCATTCGCCAGCACGCGTCCGTAGCCTAAACCTGTCACATCGAGGAAAGGGTAGGGGTAGGTCCCAACGATTCGACCCCTGACCATCGTATAGATCAGGTAAGCGAAGGGATACGCCAACCACCACAAGGCATGTTTCCATCGAAGACTGCTCTTCGGGACGAAGAGGAGCCAGTACACGAAATAGGCCAGCGGGACGACATCATGAAGCAAGAGGTCAGCGATCTTCTGCGCGCCCGCGGGACTCCAAAGCTCCCGCAAAACCAGGGAATACACGATGCCAACGACCGCAATATAGATCGCAGTGCCCGTTTGGACTTCAGGACGAGAGAAGAATTCTCCAGCTGATGATTTCGGGGTAACGAAAGTAAAAATTGTTCCGATCGCGATCAGGAAATTCGTCCAGATTGTAAAAAAACTAAAGAAGAAGGCAATTGCCCCGGAACAGTTCGACCGTTCGCCAGGGACAGTTGCAGGCTGAGATAGAACTGAAGAACCAACCCAACCCATGCGAGGATCCCGACAAACAGCAGCGAACGACGTGCAGTCTGGGTCTCGGTCATAGACGCATTGTACGTGGGCAAGCTTGCCCTGCATGCGGATGGCCGCCCTAGAGATGATGCACAAAGCAAGCACGAAGCCGGACGCGCTTGCGTCCGGCTCCCGAGCGACAAAGAATACGCCGAGCGTTTTCGACTAGTTTGGCATTACAACGCTGTCGATCACATGGATAACGCCGTTGGATTGGAATACGTTAGCGATAGTAACCAGGGCCGTGCCGCCTTTTTCGTCCTTGAGCATGATGTGCTTCCCGTCATGCAGCATCACCCAGAGCTTTCCACCTTCGACCGTGGTAAGTTCCGCCGAGCCGTTACCTTCCTTGATTTTCTTCATCAGATCGGTGGCGCTCAGCCGGCCCGCGACCACGTGATAGGTCAGGATTTTGGTCAGGGTGGGTTTGTTCTCAGGCTTCAATAAGGTATCCACGGTTCCGGCAGGCAGCTTATCGAACGCCTCATTCGTTGGTGCGAAGACCGTGAACGGCCCCGGGCCCTCGAGTGTTTCCACCAGTCCTGCGGCTTTTACCGCTGCGACAAGAGTTGTGTGATCCGCTGAATTTACAGCGTTTTCGATGATGTTCTTGGTCGGATACATCTCCTTCCCGCCCACCACTGGGTTGTCCATTCCCGCGACAGCATAGGTGATCGCCAGCACGAGCAAAGCAACAATTCCAACAAATTTGCGGTTCATGTTGCGAAATCCTTTCTGACTAATTTGCGAACGCACTTGGAGTACGGCGCCACTCCAAAATCGGATTGCAGCAATTTCTTTGGTGGACAGAACAGTTGCTGGGTTTGACCGTCCTCTGTAAGAAAGGGCTTGGATAGCCAGACGACAGGACTAGGTTCGTGCAGAAGGCAGGTCATAGCTATTTGTGGCTCCGCCAATGGACGTCCAAAACCTCAATGTGACCGATGGATAGCCTCGACGGATAGTCTTAGATCCGCTAGTTTCATAGTGGTCGTGATACGGAGGTGATCGTGGGAGTGAGTTAGCGACGGAACCTCGGAAACAGGACAGCTTTCCTTCTCTCGCCCGATTGAGTGAAAACAATTTCAACCTTCATCCGCAATTTAATGTGAGAAAGTGACACTCTGGATGCACAGAGGACGGGGGACTTTGTTAGAATTTCGGCCCGAGGGGGAATTACATGGCTAACTTAGACAATGCAGTGAGTGCATTAGTAGCAGAACAGAGGAATCTCCAGGATAAGTTGAAACAAGTGGAGGCTGCGATCAGTGCTCTGCGGATTGTGAGTCACAATGGCAGAAGCGGTTCGCTGCGTCCCAAGAGATTCCTCTCTGTGGCAGCCCGGCGCAGAATTGCAGCAGCGCAGCGCGCGCGTTGGGCGAAGTATAAAGCACAAAAGAAAGCTGCCTGACAGGGCTGCTTTTCAGCTTTCGCAAAGACCGCTGGTGTTGGGACTCATATCGGAGTCCTGCCATCAGCGGATTTTGCGTTTGCTCCTACTCCTTCAATCACCCGAACGTCGGTCGGTGTATTGTGTCCGAGCTGCAGAAACGGGTGGCAACCGACCGCAACCGGGAGAAAACTGACTCTGGCGCTCGCGATCTTGAGCGAATCAGCGCGTCCTGCCGCGGTCTGGAAGCATCTCGTGAATCTGCATCGCTTCATGCGAACCCCGAGATCGGGGAGCGAAAACATCATTTACTTCGAAGTGAAGCAAGGAGCGGGGCATTTCTGGATCGTGAGTGGAGTCAGCCATTGCCGAAAGGCTCGGCGAGAATTGCTAGCGCTCTCTTTGCCCGACCTCTCACAGACTAAACGGCTGGCGAAATGGGAACCCGTTTCACCTGGGTGGTGTTCCCCTGCCCGGATGTAGGAAAATCACGGTGGCATGATCCGGTTTCTTGTCGCCTTCCTCTTCTTCTCTTCTGTAGTCGCATTCGGTCAGCGGACGCAACTCGCCCGCGAAGACTTCTTCGTCCCCGAATCGGGCGACAATAGGATTTTCGTTCGTGAAGTGCGATCGCCGAATCTCGCCAAAACTGCGCCCGCCATTCTCCTGATTCACGGAGCGCGCGTTCCGGGTATCGCTTCGTTTGATCTGGACGTGCCCGGTGACTCGCTTGCCGCCGATCTGGCAGAAAGAGGTCTCGCCGTTTACGTGATGGATGTTTCCGGATATGGCGCTTCGACGCGCCCGAAGGAAATGGACATCCCACCCACCAGCAAGGACGCCCTGGTCCGCAGCAACCAGGCTGCACGCGACATCGGTGTCGTTGTGGACTGGATCCGCGACCGCCGTGGAGTCCAGCAAGTGGCGCTGTTCGGCTGGGCGACCGGCGGACAATGGGCAGGCTACTACGCGAGCGTAATTCCTGAAAAAGTGCGTGCTCTCATCATGCTGAACAGCCTGTACGGCGGCAGTTCTGGTCACTCTTTGATGGGACATGGATCCGACATGGAAGACCCCAACCACCCCGGGCAATTCAATCGCGATGCATGTGGGACCTATCGGCTGAATACGGAGAATTCTCTGTTTGGAGTCTGGGACCGTAGCATCCCGACCGAGGACAAGGACATGTGGCGCGATCCGGCGGTGGCGAAGGCCTACGCCGAGGCGGCGATGAAAAGCGATCCGACCAGCCAGCAACGTCACCCTCCGAGCTTTCGCTCGCCGTGCGGTGCGATGGAAGACAGTTTTTATCTCGCGACCGGACGTCAGCTCTGGGATGCCTCACTGATTACCGCACCCACCCTGGTGCTAGCCTCCGAAAGGGATTTCTGGTCGCGCGTCGAGGATCGAGAGTTACTCCAGAAGCATCTGGTCCACGCTCCTCGCGTAAAAGTCGTTGTCATCAAAGATGCCACGCACTTTGTTTTTCTGGATCGTTCGGAACATGGCCGGAATGAGCTAATTGAGCAGGTCGTGTCTTGGATAAAGTAATCTTGGGGTTATCCCAGAAACGCCTGTCGTTTGTTCGCCAATGCTGGCTTTTCTTGTGCAGGCTAGCAGGCGTACCATGCAGGGCATGTTGAAGACGAAAAATCGAGCCGACAAAGGGATCGATTTGTATCGCTTTGCGATCTACTTCTGCCTTTACATTTTGCTTGCGGGCATGGCTCTTGCAGCCGCACCGCCAAGCGGCAAGACGAAAACTCAATCTGACCAGACGCTGCAAATCTTCTTCATCGACGTGGAAGGCGGACAGGCCACCCTGTTCGTGACTCCGGCGGGGCAGTCGATGCTGATCGATACCGGCTGGCCCGGTTTCGACGGTCGGGACGCCAAGCGCATCGTCGCTGCAACCAAGACTGCCGGCCTGAAGAAGATCGACTACGTCGTGATCACTCACTACCACACGGATCACGTGGGAGGAGTTGAAGAGCTCGCGAAGCGGATCAAGATCGGCACGTTCGTGGATCATGGCCCGAATCAGGAAGACTCGGACGTCACGCGGAAGGACTTCGCGACCTACCAGAAAGTTGTAGAACACGCGAAACGCATGGTCGTGAAGCCGGGAGAGAAAATCCCCGTGGAAGGGATGCAGGTTCAAGTTCTCACGGCAGCTGGCGAGCATCTTCCCGTGCCATTAGACGGAGGGGGACAGCCCAACGAATTCTGCGCCTCCGAACCGAAGCTGGAAGACGATCCCACCGAAAACGCTCGCTCGGTCGGTGTGCTCGTGAAATTTGGAATTTTCCGCGTGCTCGACCTCGGCGACCTTACAAAGAAAAAAGAAATTGAACTGATGTGTCCCAACAATCCGATCGGCACGATCGATCTACTGGTCGTCAGCCATCACGGCTCGAATCAGTCGAGCGCTCCGGCTCTCGTACATGCGGTGCACCCACGCGTCGCCATCATGGACAATGGTGCGCGCAAGGGCGGCAGTCCGGACGCGTGGCAAACTGTTCATGACTCCCCTGGCCTCGAGGACCTGTGGCAACTCCATACGTCAGTTGAGGGAGGAAAAGAGCACAACGTTGCCGACGACTACATCGCCAACACCGGAGAAGGCAACCAGGACAAAGGCTATTCCCTCCGCGTGGTCGCGGGATGGGACGGCGTCTTCAGCGTCGTAAACACTCGCAATAATTTCGAAAAGACGTATCGGAAATAGCGGGAGCCGCGCTTGATCGTGGTGGTCATGGGAGTGACGGGCGCAGGCAAAACGACAGTCGGCAGCTTGCTGGCTGCGCAGTTGGGATGGGAATTCGCCGACGCCGATAGCTTCCATCCCGCCTCGAACGTCGAGAAGATGTCTCACGGCATCCCGCTGACCGACGCGGATCGTGCCCCCTGGCTGGCGGCCATGCGTTCCACCATCGAGCGCTGGATCTCCGAAAAGAAGAGTGCAGTGCTGGCCTGTTCTGCGCTCAAGCGTTCCTATCGCCAGGAACTGCTGATCAGCCCTGAGGTCCACCTTGTTTACCTGCGCGGCAGCTATGAATCGATCGCGCGGCAGTTGCGTGCGCGACACGGTCACTTCGCAACCGAGTCGATCCTCGCAGATCAGTTCGCCAACCTGGAAGAACCTGAAGACGCCAATGTGATCGACGTCGGCCAGGATCCGGCCACCATGGTCAAGCAAATTCGCGTCCAACTCGGACTCCCGTAAAATCAATCCCGCACTTCGGCTCGTCCCACGACGAACTTGTCAGAAATCCGCCAAACCGAACTAGAGTCCAAGGTCATCCGCAGGCTTACGTGGCGGCTGGTCCCCTTTCTGTTCCTGCTATACGTAGCCGCTTATCTCGACCGCATCAACGTGAGCTTTGCCGCATTGCAAATGCAACGCGAATTGCACTTCAACGACGCCGTCTACGGGTTCGGTGCTGGCCTATTCTTCGTCGGGTACTTTTTCTTTCAGGTGCCCAGCAACGTAGTTCTGCAGCGTGTGGGCGCGCGGCGCTGGATCGCATTGCTCATGATCGTCTGGGGCTTCGTCTCAACCTCCATGTTGCTGGTCCATACCGTCATGGGATTTTACGGCCTGCGGTTTTTGCTAGGCGCCGCCGAGGCGGGGTTCTTTCCCGGCGTGATTCTGTACCTCAGGAACTGGTTTCCTGATTCGGCCCGCGCGCGGACGGTGGCACGTTTCATGACCGCGGCGCCCATTGCGGGTGTCATCGGCAGCCCCGTGTCGGGCGCACTGCTGAACCTTCATCAACGATGGGGACTCTCGGGATGGCAGTGGTTGTTTCTGATGGAAGGGCTCCCGGCAATCATTCTGGGAATTGTCGTCTGGATCTATCTCACCGATCGTGCCCAGGAAGCGCAATGGCTGGAAGAGCCAGAGCGGGCCTGGTTACTAGATGCCTTGGAACCGAAGACTCAAGCAAACCGGGACAGCGGACCAACGGATACATTTGTCGCTCTGCGAGACCCTCGAATGTGGATGCTCGCCTTGGTTTACTTTGGTCTCACGACCGTAATGTATGGGATCGGCCTGTGGCTGCCGACGTTGATCCATAGTGTTTCGGGAGTGGGGAATTTCGGGATCGGCCTCCTCTCCGCTATCCCGTACCTCGCAGCCGCCATCTCGATGGTGATAGTGGGCTTGCATTCCGACCACACTCGCGAGCGACGCTGGCATACAGCACTCCCGGCGTTCATTGGCGCCGCCGCCCTGGTGGTCGTCGCTTATTCCAACTCGGTGGGCCTGTCGGTGGCCGCGATCAGTGTGGCGCTGCTGTGCGCATTTTCCTCGATGGGACCGTTCTGGGCGATGCCTACCGCCGTCCTGACTGGGACGGCAGCCGCAGTGGGGATTGCGCTGATTAATTCCGTAGGCAATCTTGGCGGGCTTGCCGGTCCTTGGGTCATCGGGGCCATCAAGAAGGCAACCGGGACATTTCAGGGTGGGATCCTGGTGGTGGCCGCAGGCTTGGCGGTCGCTGGCGCAATCGTGTTGATGATCAATCTGTCTGGCAAGGGCATGGCCCCCGGAAACCAATAGGGGCAGCAGTCCCAACCTCATCCTTGAACGCGCAACGAACCTCTTCGTCCGCGCGCGTTCATTCGATACAATAGAAGTCTTTGGCCTGCCTTGGCAGGTATCGCTGATAGCCCGAGCGGCTGCCGACAAGTGGTTGCTGACTACTAACTTGGACTCGTTCATCAATAATTCTGATCGACCCCGTCCGGCGCGGGCGGTTTATTGGCGCGTCGAGGGAAGTCTGCTCGACCTGACCACGGTCCAGCCGGTGGCGTTCTTCACCTGGAACGCACAGACATTCGGCGCCCGCATGGCGCGCCGCGGTCTGGTATTCCTCATGGCCGCATTGCGACCGTTCCTGTACGGGGCGAATCGAGTCTTTGCAACGCGGGTGGTGCACAGCGTTCTGCGCGGAGTCAGCCGCGACCGCCTCGACCTCCTGGGCGACGAATATTTCCAGTACAAGTTGAAGCCTTACCTGAAACCGGATGGTGTCACGGAGCTAAAGCGGCTCCAGTCTTCGGGAGCGGACGTCGTTCTCGTGAGTCAGGGCCTGGATCACGTGATGCGCCCATTGGCTCGATATCTGGGCGTGAAGTGGATGGTCGTGAACCGTCTTGAGTTTCGCGATCGTGTCGCGACAGGACGATTGCTGGAGCCTGTGATTCGTCCTCGGGGGCTGTTCGCGCGCATCACGGGCACTGGCCCGGACGGCAGCCGCGAGCCGGATCGCCTGGTCCGGGAACTCAACCTGAAAGGGACGGACGAATTGGAGTCGGCCACAGTGTCGGCCGAACGCCCCAAGCCGCCAGCAGAGCGTCCAGTGGTTTACTTCGACAATCATCTGCAGAAGTCGGCCCTGTCAGTAAGGTCCGCCCTCTCTGGCAAGCACGTGATGCTGATTGGTGTCACCGGGTTCATCGGCAAGGTTTGGCTCGCGAATACCTTGATGGATTTGCCGGAGATCGGCCGCATCTATCTTTTGATTCGCCGCCAGAAGTCGAATCCCGCTGACAAGCGCTTCGAGAAGATGATCGAGGAGTCGCCCGTTTTCGATCCGCTTTTCCATAAATATGGCGAGAAGTTGGCAAGATTCATTAGTGAAAAGGTTGAAGTCGTCGAAGGAGACGTAACTCAGCCCGGTCTTGGAATGATTCCTGAGGTATCCGAGCGCCTTCGCAGAGGTCTCGATGTCATCGTCAACAGCTCGGGACTTACCGACTTTAATCCGGATCTACGGGATGCGCTTGCGACCAATGTCGACGCCGCGGTAAACGTCCTGGAGTTCGTTCGCGATTCGTCGCATTGCGGACTCGTGCATCTCTCCACGTGCTATGTGGCCGGAGCACGCGACGGCCGGGTCAGCGAGAAGCTACGACCCAATTACACTCCCGCCGGAATCGCAGACTTCGATGCAGAAAAAGAATGGCAGGTGCTTCACTCGCTTGTGAATGCAGCTGAGCGGAAGGCCGAAAGCGACGAGGTAACCGCGGAACTCCTGAAACAGGCGCAAGGAAAGGAGCACGCCGCCAAGGATTTACAGGGAACGGCGCTCGAGAACCAGGTTCGCAAGAATCGCATCCGCTGGCTCAAGAATTACCTGACCGAAGCCGGGATGAAGCGCGCGGTCGAACTCGGTTGGCCGAACACCTACACGTTGACCAAGAGCCTTGCAGAGTCGCTGATTGGCAAACGCGCAGCGGGGTTACCGGTCGCGATCGTTCGACCGGCGATTGTCGAGACGTCGATCAGGAAGCCGTTCCTCGGCTGGAACGAGGGAATCAACACATCGGCCTCGCTCTCTTACTTGCTTGGCACTGCCTTCCGGCAGCTGCCCTCCAATGAAAAGAAGCGTCTCGACATAATCCCGGTGGACTCCGTCTGTCAGGGGATGACTCTGATCGCGGCCGGGGTGGTGGAGCGCCGGAATGATGCCGTATACCAGTTAGCAACCTCGGTCACAAATCCCTGCGACATGGGCCGATCGATTGAGTTAACGTCGCTAGCACATCGCAAACACTACCGAGCTCAGGAAGGGTTGGAATCGTGGTTGCGGCTCCATATGGATGCGATCCCGGTGTCGAAAACGCGCTACAACCGGATGTCCGCGCCTGCGCAAAGAGCGATAGTCAAGTCCATTCAGAGAATCATGGCGCCGCTGCCGTTGAAAAAGATGCCGCTGGCCAAGGCAGAACGTAATCTCGAACGCGTTGAGAAGCTGATTGAATTGTTCGAGCCGTTCATCCTGAATAACGAGCACGACTTTGTAGCCGACAACGTCGAGAAGCTCTCCCACGCTCTTGTCGCAGAAGAACGCGAAACGTTCGGATACGACACGCGCTCGCTTGACTGGTGGGAGTACTGGATCGACATTCACATCCCGGCGCTGCGGCGCTGGACCTACCCGCTGATCGAAGGGCGGCCGCTGGAAGTTCGGGCGCCGCGCAAATTCTTCACCCCGGCAGACGAGCCCGCAAACGGCGATACTCTGAAGACGGGGACCAACGGAGCAACGTGGCGATATTCCTGACCGGGGCAACGGGCTACATTGGCGCGCACGTCGCGGCGAACCTGCTCAATGAGCACGGCGCGTCGTTGAACGTGCTGGTGCGCGGCAAAGATCCTCAGGAAGCCGCCCTTCGTCTATGGCAGGCGATGCAGTTGCACATGGAGTTTCCTCGCTTCTACGAGCATCTGCAGACCAAGATTCGTATTTTTCCAGGCGACATTACCTTTACACAATTCGGACTGAATCGCGACGATTATGACCGCCTGATTCATACCACCGACTCGGTCGTTCACTGTGCGGCCTCACTGAATCGAAAATCAGAGAAGAGCTGTCTGAATGTGAACCTGCGCGGAACTCTTGAAGTCCTGCAGTTGGCGCGCCATTCGCACTATTACCACGGGTTGCGGCGCTTCAGTAACGTGAGTACCGTGGCGGTGGCGGGGAAGCGGCAGAACGAAATCGTTACCGAAGATCGCGCGCTCGACTGGGAACGGTCGGACTACGATCCTTATGCGCGGACCAAGAAATTCTGCGAACACATGGTGCGCGAGCTTTTGCCGGAAGTACCGCTGACCATCTTCCGTCCGAGCATCGTGCTCGGCGACAGTCGCTACGCCGACACTACGCAGTTCGACATGGTGAAGGCGTTCGTGTTCCTGGCGGGGCTCAAGGTGCTGCCGTTCCGGCCTACCGACAAGATCGACATCGTCAATGTCGACTTCGTCGCCGACGCGATCGCTACCCTGCACCAGAAGTCGGAGACCAAGTTCGATATCTATCATCTGTCGTCGGGCAACGGTTCGCAGACGTTCCGCGAAATCACCCGGGCGCTGGCCGCTGCACAGGAGCAGCGGACTCCCTTGTTTGTCCCGGCGATGGAGAAGCCCTTCGCGAAGACTGTGAATGCCCTGGCTCATCGCAAGGGATCTCTCGGTTACGGCGCTTCTTTGATGAAGGTCTTCATGCCCTACCTCGTGTGGAACACCGTCTTCGATAACCGGCGCGTGACCTCCGAGCTAGGGAAAAATCCGGTTCCGTTTTCGCAATATAGCTTCTCCCTTCTGAAATTCAGCCGCGAACACAACTTCACCTATCCGTACCGTCCTTGGCCGGCGGGAGCGGGAGGCTCGGCCGCGGGAGGATCCGCCGCATGATGGATTTGGTCCTGGAAACGTGGGTGAGCGGCATCATCGAGCGGAAGAAGCTCGGCTGGATGCTGGGATCCGGCAAACCTTGGCGGCCGGGGGAAAAACTCAAGCTACTCTTCGCCGGATACAACGGGACGCGGAACACCGGATCGGATGTGCGCGTCGAGGAGATGCTGCGCCAACTGCGCCACATTCTGGGGTCGGACAAAGTCGAATTCACCGTGATGACGCAGACGTTCGAGCGCTCTGCAGATTACTTCGATGGTACGAGGCAGCTCTTGCTTCCTCAGATTTTCCCGCCCTTCCTTGCCCGAGAGGTGCCGCGGCATCACGGTGTGGTCGCGTGTGAAGGCTCGATGTTCAAAAGCAAGTTCGCCAACGCCCTTACCACCATGATGATTGGCTCGCTCGGCATTGCCGCCGCGCAGAACAAACTGTCGGTCGGATACGGCGCAGAGGCCGGGCACATGGATCCGCTGCTCGCGAAGATGTGTGGACGCTATTGCAAGGACTCGCTGATCATTACCCGCAACGTGGAGTCACGCATCCTGCTGCGCGAGCTGGGCGTGCCGACGGAGCTGGGCACAGATACGGCCTGGACCTTCGAGCCGTTGCCGCCTGACTACGGCCGCAGAGTTCTCCGTGACGTCGGGTGGGACGGGCGATCGCGCGTCCTCGTAGTCTGTCCGATCAATCCCTTTGAGTGGCCGGTGAAGGCCTCCGTAGGCAAGCTTGTCGCCCGCAAGTTGACGGGCGCTTACAAGGACAGTCATTACCGCTCCGTATATTTCCACAATTCAGGTCCGGAGGCTGACCGTGCCTACGAGAAATACCTGGGCGCGATCGCCAACGCGGTCAATGCGTTTCGTCAGAAACGCGACGTCTTCGTAATCATGGTTGCGACAGAACGACTCGACGCGCGTCCCGCTCGCAAAATCGCCGAGCGCCTCGGCGGCGTCCCCGTCCTGAGTTCCGATGATTACGACATGTATCAACTGGTCAGCGTGTTGCGTGCCTGTCACATGATGGCATCGTCGCGCTATCACGGGATCGTGACCTCGATGCCCGCGCTTGTAGCCTCGGCCGGCATCACGATGGACGAGCGCATCCGCAATCTGATGCAGGAGCGCGGGCACGCGGATCTTCTCATGAACGTGGACGACCCGGACCTGGAGCCGCGGCTCCTGCAGGCTTTGGACAAGCTTTACGCGGATGGCGATGCCGTGGCCGACGGAATCGGACGCACCGTCGTGAAGAATCTCAAGGTGATGGCGCGGATGGGTGTCCACTTCGAGGAAGAGGTGCAGAAACGCTATCCGCAGTTCCCCACGCGCAAGGGCGAGTGGAGCTGGGAGGACTATCTCCCGCCGATGAGTTCGAATCTGCATGATCTGGTGGAGAGGTACGAATCGCAAGCCGAGCAAAAGGTAGGGATCTAGCTGCTCGAAGCCGCATGCAGGAATCGATCCGGCTTCGTGGATTGACGAACATGGGTGCGCGTACAACGAGCCAAGCGAATCTAACCATCGCCAGCAAATCTGAATGAGCTTTCTTGACGATATCTTCACGACGTTGGAGCGGAGTGGGCAGAGGACCGTCCTCGAGGAGATTCGCGACGGGCGGACCGTGAGAACCACCGGCCGCGAGTTGCTCGATCAGGTGGGCCGTGCGCGCGCATTTCTTGCAACCCGCGGATTAAGGAAAGGCGACCGCTTGGCGCTCTACGCGAACAACGGTGCGCGGTGGGTCGCGGCGGACTTGGCGGCTATGGCGGAAGGTCTGATCGTCGTTCCGTTGTACGCTCGGCAGGCCCCGTCAGAGCTGGTCGCCGTAATGAAGGACTGTTCCCCTGTGATGATCTGCTGTGCAGATTCCGCGCTTCGCGATGGCATCGTGCGGGAGTGGGCCGACGGTCCGGCACAAGTCTTGTTTGACGACATTTTTGGCGGTAGCCACCCATCGAATTCTGCTCAGCAGCCAGCAGGAAAGATTCCGGTCAGCGACTCCGACCCGGTCACGATCATCTATACCTCGGGAACTTCAGGAGAGGCAAAAGGAGTGGTCCTTACCGCAGGGAATGTCGCGCACATGTTGGCGTGTGTGAATGCGCGTCTCGATCTCCTGATGGCCGGAAATGAAGGTCAGGATCGCGTCTTCCACTATTTGCCGTTCGTCTTTGCAGGCTCGTGGATGCTGCTGATGACCTCACTATTGCGCGGCAGCCTGCTGACGATCAACACCGACCTGACCAAGATCGCGCAGGACATGCGGACGGTCGCTCCTGACTATTTCCTGAATGTCCCTGCGCTGCTCGAGCGCATGCGGCGTGCCGTGGACGAGCAGCTCTGGCAGGCCGGTGGTTTTGTCCAGGGAATTTACGCCCGGGCGAAAGCAGCCTGGACGCGCAAGCATGAAGGTAAGTCGAAGGCTCTCGACGGAATGTGGCTATCGCTCGCAAATTCGGCAATCTTTCCAACCATCCGCAAGAAGATGATCGGGCGGAATCTGCGCGCGTTGATCTGCGGTTCGGCACCTCTAAGTGTCGAAACGCAATTGTTCTTCATGATGCTGGGAATTCCGGTGCTCCAGAGTTATGGCCTCACCGAGACGACCGCAATATGCACGCTCGACGATCCACGCGACTACGAACCCGGCCGCGTCGGCCCCGCCATCCCCGGCATCGAGATGAAGCTCGGAGAGAGCGATGAGATCATTGTGCGCGGCCCCAACATTTTTCCCGGCTACTGGAACCGTCCTCAGGAAACGGCCAAGGCTCTACGCGACGGCTGGTTCCACACCGGTGATCAGGGGGAAGTGGACGCGAAAGGGAATTGGCGGATCGTCGGTCGCATCAAGAATCTGATCATTCTCGGTTCCGGGCACAACATTGCACCGGAACCAATCGAAGAAAAGATACTGGCGCAACTTTCGGGAGCCTCGCAGGTTGTCTTGTTTGGAAATGGCAAGGGCTATCTCTCGGCGATCATTACGGGCAACGTGACTGCAGAACAAGTGCAGGCGGCGATCGACCATGTGAATCCGCAGTTGCCCCATTACAAGCAAGTGCGTGCCTTCCATGTTCGCACTGAGCCTTTCAGCATCGAGAATGGATTGCTGACGGCGAACGGAAAATTGAAGCGCGACTTGATCGCCCAGCAAATGCGCCGCGAAATCGAAGAGATGTACGCGGGGAAGGGTCACGACCAATCCGCGACAATCGGACGGCAGACATTGGCGGCGAGCTAGCTAATCTTCAGGAAATATGAATCAATTTCAGGGCAGATATCTTTCGTGGGAAGCCAAGGGCGGCGTGATTGAGGTCGCGCTGCACCGCGATCCCTGCAATGAAATTGGTTTGTTGGCGCTTGAGGAGCTTGAGAAACTTGCGAACTCCCTGGATAGTCTCGCTCGTGACTCGCATGCTCTCATCATCTACAGCACCCTGAAGTCCGGCTTTTGCGCCGGTGCCGATCTACGCGAACTTTACCTCCGCTCCCAGGAGATGGAAAAATCTCAGGCCGTCTCCGGTGTGCGCGATTTCCTGGAGCGGATTCACAAGGTTCTGAATACGATCGACGCTGCACCAGTGACCACCATTGCGGCTGTACACGGCGTCACCTTCGGCGGAGGCTTTGAACTCGCGTTGGTTTGCGATCTCATCATTGCCGATAAAATGGCCCGTTTCTGCTTTCCTGAGTTGCGGCTCGGACTTGTTCCCGGCTTTGGCGGCATTCCTCGCCTCAAGCGCGATCTCGGCAACGGCGTGGTACGGGACCTTTTGCTCACCGGTCGTAGTTTTAACGCAACCAAGGCTCAGGCCGTGGGTCTGGTGAGTCAACTTGTCGCAGAAGGGGAAGCGCTTCGAGTGGCGCGGGCGACCGCGGGGCAACTGGGTAAATTCGATCGTCGCACCGCCATCGCCGCCAAGAAGTTCATCAAGCCCATCCCGTATCATGAGCTGAAACAGGAGATCGACCTGTTCTGCCAGCTGTTCGTGGAACCGGCGGTCGAAGCAGGTTTGCGGAAATTTGTAGAGAGCACTGACGCGCTCCCATACTTGCCGTAAAACTCAACGGCGCGCTTGAAAGTTCGATTTATGAGAACGCAAGAACAGACACTCGATGAAATTCTGGATCTGGCAGCCAAGCATTTCAAAGTAAGCCGGGAAAAGCTCGGTCCGGACGATGACTTCTTCAAGACTCTGGGCATCGACAGCCTGCAGGCGCTCGATCTGCTTACGCGATTGGAGAATCACTTTCACGTTGAACTGCCAGATTACGAGTTGCAGGGAGTCTCGGATTTCCGCACGTTGGCGGAGCGGATTCAGCCGAGGTTGTGAAGGAGACGGTTGCCGATTTTGTCTGTGAACGTTGTCCATTGCGACAACTCGGCTACAGACTTGGCCGGTCGGGTGGTGACTTGATCAATACGTGTACCTCTCTCCTTTCATGTTCTCCGTGTTGAAATAGAGACTTCATGCTGGATTTACGCCAATATCCGTCGTTGGGAGCCGCACTGCGTGATGCGCTCGATCATTGGCCCAACGAAACCTGTCTGATCGAGGCCGACCGCGACCGCGAAAAGACGCGGCTCACATACTCCGACTTCAAGGAATTGGCGACCCCTCTGATCCGTGCTCTTCAAGACGCGGACTTCCGCGAGGCAGACCGCGCGGCCATCATCATGACCAACCAGTCGAAATGGCTGGTCTCGGCATACGCCATCTTCTTCTGCGGCGGGGTTCTAGTGCCTCTGGATTACAAGCTCACTGCCGACGAGCACCTCGCACTGTTGGCCCACTCGAAGGCAAAGTTTCTGATCGTCGAGTACTACCTATGGCGCGCCATCATGCAGTCGCCGGAGTTCAAGAATCATGGCGTCAAGACGGTTCTAGTAACCGAGGCGCCGCTTCGTGCCGATCTCGGCGGAGCCTACCGCTGGGAGGACTTTCACCGTAAAGGCGAGCCGATCTTCATCGAGCGCCAGCGGGAAGATGTCGCCTCCATCGTCTATTCTTCCGGAACCGGTGGCCGTCCCAAGGGCTGCGTTCTGACCCACGAAAACTATCTCGAGCAGTGCACAGCGCTCACGGCGTGGTATCCATTCTGGCCGGGCGTGCGATACCTCAGCATCCTGCCCACCAATCACGCCATCGACTTCATGGTCGGATTTATCGGCCCCTTCGTTTGCGGTGCGTGCGTGGTTCACTTGCGAACCCTGCGACCGGAATACGTCCGCGACGCGTTCATCCGATACCGAATCACCTACATGAGCTTGGTGCCCATGGTCCTCAAGAATCTTGAAAAAGGACTGCGCGCCAAGTTCGACGAACTGCCAAAAGCCAAGCGACTCGTGCTCGACAAGATGATCGCCCTCAACAAAAAACTGACAGTGCGTCGGCCCAACATCAAGCTCAGCCGAAAATTGCTCGGCCAGGTTCACAAGGCGTTTGGTGGACAGTTGCTGGCCTTCTTTACGGGTGGCGCGTTCGTCGAGCCTTCCACGCTCCAGTTCTTCTACGATCTCGGAATTCCTGTCGCGAACGGATACGGTCTGACCGAGGCTGGCACCGCGCTTACCTTGAACGACTTCAAACCGTTTCGCGCCGATACCGTAGGTCGCCCGCTTCCCGACGTTGAGTTGCGAATCTTGAATCCCGACGCGGAGGGTGTTGGGGAGGTGGCGGTGCATAGCAAAACTGTCATGTCACACTACCTCGACGATCCGGAACTGACTGCGGAGACAATCGTGGACGGGTGGCTGCTGACGGGTGACCTCGGCCGTTTCGACTACACCGGTCATCTGCAACTGTTCGGACGCAAAAAGAACATGATCGTGACCGAGGGAGGCAAGAACATCTTCCCCGAGGATATCGAGAAAGTCTTCGACGGCATGCCGGTGAAAGAATACTGCGTGTTCGCCGCGAACTACGTCTGGCCCGCGAAGCAGCTTGGTGGGGAGATTCTCTTTATTGCCCTGCGGCTCGAACAGAATCAGCAGTTCGACGCAGCGCTCCTCGAAGACCTGAATGCGCGCAACCGAAAGCTGCCCGATTTCAAACGCGTTTCGGGATATCTGATCTGGGAAAAGGACTTCCCTCGCACAGCGTCCTTGAAAATCAAGCGTACGGTCCTCGCCGAAGAAATCGGCAAAACCGCTGACCGCGCGTCCATCGTTAAATTGTGAACGACAACTTCCTGGTTGTGGTAAATCCTGCGGCAGGAGGTGGCCGTTGCGCGCGCCTCGTCGGCCCGGCGCTTGAGAAATTGCGCGCAGGCGGCTTGGCGCTCGACGTGAAAGAAACATCGTCGATCGGTGACGCTACGCGAATCGCACGGGACGCCTACGTGCAGGGTTACCGCAAATTTATCGCTGTCGGCGGGGATGGGACGTCTTACGAGATCGTGAACGGCCTCTTCCCACAAGCCCTCGAAGGGCAACCCCCAACTCTTGGTTTTCTCCCGCTTGGAACTGGTAACTCTTTTTTGCGCGACTTCACCGACCGCGGTGTCGACGGCGCGATGGAAGCGTTGCTGGCGCAGCGTACGCGACCTTGCGATGTGTTGCGCATGGCGCATCGCGAAGGCGTGATCCACTACATCAATCTTCTGAGTGTCGGCTTTGCGGCTGATGTCAATATGACCCGCTCGCGAACGTTCTCCGGTTGGGGCGAACTTGGATATTTCCTGGCGATTTTCTTGCGCCTCGCGCGCCTTGACCGCCGTCCCTTCCCCCTCCGCGCCGAAGGAACGACAGAGATCGACCGTCGTCGATGCCTCTTTCTCACCTTCAACAACAGCAAATTCACCGGCGGCACCATGATGATTGCGCCGGATGCGAGGGTCGATGACGGCCTCATCGAGTACGTGCGCTGGGGCCCGATCGGCCGATTAGGGCTGATCCGAAACCTCTCGACTCTCTATGACGGAACGCACGTCAAACATCCGCTGGCGGAACGCAAAGCGGTAAAACAAATCGAATTCCAACTGGAACACCCGGTCGACGTTATGGTCGACGGGGAGGCTCTAACTTTGCACCTCGAGAAGCTCGACGTGCTGCCCTCTGCACTGCGGGTCGTGGTATAAGGAATTTCATGTCGCAACAGAGAAGAGAACGACGGGCAAGAGAAGAGCAGGCTCAAGAGCCGCCGCCGCGGGATCCGGCGTTCCTGCGCAAAGTGATCACCGCCGTGTTGATCATTGCAGCTTTTGCGGCGGCGTACTATTTCGGATACCAACGCCGCGCGCATCGCTACGACGCGTTTGCTCGTTGTCTGACCGAGAAAGGCGTCAAAATGTATGGCGCGTATTGGTGCCCGCATTGTGCCGATCAGAAGAAACTCTTTGATGCATCGTTCAAATACGTGCCCTATGTCGAATGCGGAGTGCCGGGAAACACGTCGAAAACACAATCGGTATGCACCGATGCGGGCATCAAGCATTTTCCAACCTGGCAGTTTCCGCCCGTTGGCGAGCGTATCGAAGGCGAAATGCCGCTTGAGGATCTCAGCATGAAGACGGGATGTCCGCTGCAATGAGTCCTGCGGCGCGGAAATTGTTTCTAGCGATTGCGATTCTCGCCGTGCTGGGAATTGCGGTTTCCTCGGTTTCTCTCGACCATCATTTCCGCAAATCCAAAACCACCTATTGCGACTTCGGGCAATCCTTCAACTGCGACATCGTGAATCGCAGCGAATATTCCACGGTCGCGGGAGTGCCCGTGGCCCTCATCGGCATCATGGGATACGCAGCATTGCTGGCTTTCGCCACGTTCTATCGGGAAAAGGCTGAGACTCCGGGCATCCTGGTCGTCGGCTCTGTCGGAGGACTCGGCTTCGCACTTTATCTGACATATATCGAAAAGTATGTTCTGTTCGCCTGGTGTATTTTGTGCCTGACGTCGTTGGCGGTGATCTTCTCCATTACGGTTCTGTCCGTAACGCTACTGATGCGGTCGATGCGGAGGCTTCCCACATCGTGACCGGCAGAATGGACTCCCGCGATCGCTGCTCCTGATTTCCGAACAAGCTGATTCATGGAAGAAACCTCACTCGAACAAAATGCTGTTACCGACTCCGCACTCTCGCGGCCAATGGGGGGCGGAGAGCTTCGCCTGCACGAATTCAGCAGCCGAATTTTCCGGAACAAACGGATGCTGCGGATCTGGACGCCGCCAGAGTACGAAACTCCGGAAAACTCGGGCCGCCGCTATCCGGTGTTCTATCTCAATGACGGTCAGAACCTGTTCGAGAGTTCGACGTCGTTTACCGGGATCGAGTGGCGCGTGGGCGAGACGGCGGGCCAGCTGATCGAGCAGAAGCTGATTCCCCCCATGATCTTCGTCGGTATCGACAACGCCCGGCTCGAAAGGATCAAAGAGTACCTGCCATACCGGTCCGTGAATCCGCCTGTGCTTCGGCCAAGGGGCGCACGCTATCCCGAGTTTCTAATTAGAGAAGTCATGCCCTACGTGGCGAACCGGTACCGTGTGGCGAAGGGGCCCGCAAACACGGCGCTCGGTGGGTCGTCGTTGGGTGGATTGATTTCTCTTTACACGATTCTGGCTGCTCCGGGAGTCTTTGGGTACGCTCTGCTTGAGAGTGCTTCATTGTGGGTCGCCAATCGACGGATCCTGCGCGACTGCCGCGCCTTTCGCCAATGGCCCCACAAAATGTTCGTTGGCGTGGGCACGCGCGAAGTCGGACGCGACGATAAGGATCTGCAGACCGTCGAGAACGTTCGCGAGTTGGAGCGTATTCTGCGCCGCAACGGCATGGACGAGCGCCGGCTCAGAGTTGAGATTGCGGACGGGGCGACACACAGCGAAGGAGCCTGGGCCGCCCGCTTTCCGGATGCACTCCAGTTTTTCTTCGGGCCGAACGAACCCACTAGGCCGGAGCCACGCTCTGCGGCGCTCTAGATCGTGCCGCGCCAGGCACGCCAGCCACCATGCAAAGCAGCGCTACGAATGCGGGCACAGTGATCTGGAACCGCGTCCACTGCGAGAGCGGGCCGATTAGCGGCGCTACGTAACAGAAATAAAGCAGAAGCCCTATTGCGTGGATCTTCGGCTCGAACTCGTGCGCGAGGGCCCAGTCGGAAATGAGGAGAAAAGCCGGCGCGAGGATGACCAGGTCATATACCGTGAGATGCGGTGATACGAGGACCGTCGCCAGCAATAACGCCGAAAAGCGCAGTCCGAGAGGAGAATTGCTTTTCCAAAAACGCGCGGAGATACCTAGCACGGCAATCGCGCTGACTATGTACAAAGCGAACGCCCATCGGTCCGACGGCACTAGCATCGTCCAGAATGACCGAAGCGAATGCATTTGGTAGGGCCGTGGCTCGAGCAACAAGAAAATCTCTTCCACATGACGCAGGTGCTCGAGGTAGTCCATCATCACCGAACGCCCGTAGTAGATCCATCCCGCTGCCAACTGCGCAATGGCCGTCGTCAGGGCTCCCCCCCCCACCTTCCATTCCCAGGCGAACACAAACACGACTGCGCTCGCCAACCCGAGTTGTGGCTTGAACGCCAAGCAGCCAATGGCAAGTCCAGCCAAAAAAAGACGGCCAGATCGCAGCGCGAGATAAGCCGCCGTGAAGCACGCCAGCGCCAGGCCAGACGTCTGCCCCCATAACAGCAGATGGATCACTGCCGGATAGCCTGCCGCCAGGATGAACACCGTCAGCTTTTTGTCTTGCAGTTGAGGACACGTCTTCCAAACGACGTAGCAACAGAGCGCATAGATCACCGCATTGGCAACAAGCCACACTCCCAGCGCGACCGAGTAGGGAAGCGCCGCCAGGGGGGCAAAAAGCAGCGAGACCTGCGGACCGTACAGAGGCACATAGAGCAGGTGTCCTGCTTCCGGAACTCGCACCTGCGAAATTACAGATTGTACCGGCATGTCGTAAAGGTCGGCGCCTCGGTGTTCCAGCGCGAGGGAGCCAAGCGTATAGAAGTGCAGAAAGTCCGTACCCTTCAGCAGTCCATTTCGGTCGTGCAGTGTGGGCGTCGCAAGTGTCCAGAGATAAATCGTCCAGATCACGACTGCCAGTACGATACCGTGCGCGCGGACGCGGCGCGCGGTAAGGGGCGAGCGCGAGATTCGACCGGTAGCGGCCATCGAAGGGGAGATTCTAAATGGATGAGTGCCCAGGCAGGCGATTGCACCACAAACGCCCGGCTCCCAAGGAAAACACAAGGCTGGAAGAGACCTTCCCAAAACACAAGATGGGCGGGACGAGTCGAGGAAGACTCCGGTTAGAGTCTCTCAGACTTGAACGTCCCGCCCAACCTGCACACGGCAGGATTTGAGGGGTGACCCGCTGGAAATCAGTCTCGTCTATTCGCTTCGAAATCCGTTGACGCCGTAAAAGTATTCGCCAGGCAAGCTGCTACCAGAGCGGCTTCCCATCGTTATCGCGAAACAGAAACTCATCATCGCCGCGTTGAATCTTGCGTGCGAAAATCGTATCTACGCCTTCGAATTTCACCTTCACGCCCGTGACCTCGACCACGTCTCCCTTCTTGAAGACCAGTTCGTACTGCCGAACGAACTTTGTCAGGGCGAGATGAACCTCAATTACCGACCCATCCGCCTGCTTCAACTCCAGGTGCGATCCCATGCCCCCCGAAACCGGGCATTGGCGATCGTGCACCTCATCGACGGTGCCTTTAAAGACCGCCTCAGCCGACTTGTCGTATTTCGGTACCGACGCACCAGAAGTTTTTTGAGCGGCAGCGCGGTAGGGGATCAGCAATGCCACAAGAGTCAACAACAGAACGCGCCAGGATTTCATATCGCCCTCCTTCCCACAGGTCCGTAAACCTTGGGCCTGGCTACGGGAAAAGTATGGCTCTTTGCGTGCCCCTGGCCTGTGATAGTCGTCACATCGAGACCAAAGTCATATATCTACAAAGCACATGCCGGCAGCCTTGGTCGCGCCAAGACCACCGGCAAGCTAAGTCCCGTGTTTACTTCGGGGACGGAGGAGGAGCAATCTCCGCCATGCGTGGATCCTGCCGCATGTTGGAGAACTCCTCGTCTTTGTAGACGTTGGCCAGATTGTGGTACCCCTCTTCTTTGGCCTTCTTCAGGCAGCGCAGGCACTGTTCGGTGTCGCCAAGCCGGGCGTAGAGTTTCGCCAGCATGTAGTTGTAGCGGGCCCGCTCTTCGGCGGTGCTCACCTGCGCCGTCATTCCGCCGCTATACCTCTGGTCAAGAATGGTCGGATCGAGTTGCAATGCTCGGTTGTATTCCGCCATCGCCCGATCCAGCTTGTTTTGCCCGAACCAGGCTGCGCCCAGATTCACGTGAAACACCGGTCTGGTTTCATCCAGGGCCACGGCTTTCTTGAAGTACCGCGCAGCGGTGCCGTGATTCTTCTGAACAAAGTAAACGGCGCCGAGATTGTTCATCGCGTCGGCATACTTCGGGTTTTGTTTTACGGCTTTCTCGAAGCTCAGGCGCGCCGATGCCGGTTCGTTCGCCTTCAGCTGCGCGAGGCCCAATTTGTTGTAGAGCGTCGCGTTCTTCTTGTCCTTGAGAATCGCCGCTTCAAAGTAAGTGATGGCCTGATCGTAGGCCTTCGTCTCCCGCGCGGCGTCCCCGGCCTTTTCCAGTTCCGCCACGCTCATGTTGTCGACCCTTATAGGCGTCGCCCGCTGCGGCTCAGAGCTGGCTAGCGATGACCCTGCAAATCCGATCAGCATCGCCAAAAATACGATTGTCAACGTGAGATAGCGCATGGTGCCTCCATTCCGGAAGGGCATGAATCTCCGGTGAAGCCATCTCGTGACCGTCGGCGATTTGCTCTCCGCATCCACCGTGGGTATCTCGCAAAGTTGCCTGCGCCGACAAGGCTATGGCTGCTACGTGGGCGCTACAGGATGCGTCGCGCAGAGGCAGTTCATCGATGTGACTAACTTGGAACAACTTGCAGTCCGCGCTGATGGGCCCTAGGAGTGATGTGTTTCTAAGCGATCGGGAGTTACACGGCCGTTACACGTTGTTCCTATTTTCTCGATACACCGTTACGTCACGGCACGTCACTGCGTCGTGCCGACGACCGGGTGTATAAGGCGTTCAGGGGCGAAGGAGGGTGGGATGCCGTTAGCGGCTGCAGAACCCGTCTCCGCAGATGCCGAGCGCGCTGAACTCGAGGCAGTGCTGGCATCTCCGCGGTTCGCTCGTTCTCCCGCTCTTGCTCATTTCCTTTCCTATCTTTGCGAGAAGAAGTTCTCCGGCGATGCCGATCGCATCAAGGAATATGCGATCGCACTCGAGGTATTCGGCCGTCCTTCATCCTTTGATCAGGACTCTGATTCCATTGTGCGCGTGCAAGCCAACCGGCTGCGCAAGCGCCTGGCCGAGTATTACGGAAGCGAAGGCGCCGGACACACGCTGCAAATCGCCATTCCAATCGGGCAATACGTTCCGGTTTTCCAGAGAGTCCCGCCTCCCGAAATCGCCGTGTCTGTTCAGCCCCCCAGAATCATCACCGGAAAGACCCGTATTCCAAGCCAGTATGCGTGGCTGGTTTTTGCGGCCATCGTTCTTTGCGCCATGGTCGGATTTCTATTCGTTCGTCCTCGAGAGAGACCGGGACCTCAAGTGCAATCGACTCGCACCCAACCGCAGACTCAGATTGTCGAGCAACCTAGCGGCTTGCCCGTCGGAGATGAAGTGCGAGTCCTCGCCGGTTCCAGTCGAAGCTATGTCGATCGCGCCGGAAAACTATGGTCTCCGGATACGCACTTTACCGGCGGCGCGGCGATGCGCTCTTCCGTCCAGCACATATGGCGCACGCAAGATCCGAGCATCTACCGCAGCAGCCGTCAGGGAGAATTTCGGTACGACATCCCACTCAAGCCGGGCACGTACGAGTTGCGTCTCCACTTTGCCGAGACGTTTTACGGCCCTGAGGAGATCGGCGGCGGCGGGGAAGGCAGCCGCATGATGGCTGCTCGGGCAAACGGCAAAATCCTCGTGGATAACTTCGATGTGGTGCTCGACTCCGGAGGCAGCCGGACCGCCGACGTGAAAGTCTTTACCGGCATCTCGCCCGATCAGGATGGGCAACTGCATCTCAGCTTTTCCTCTTCGCGGGGAGGAAGCGCAATGCTTTCGGCGATCGAAATCCTTCCCGGTTTGCGGCGCGGCTTGCGCCCCGTTCGGATTTCCATGCGCGATATCCCGTACTACTCGAACGACAGCCGCTGGTGGGGACCTGACAACTACTTCAAGGGTGGCCAGCTAAGTTCGACCGACGAACCGGCCATCGATGACGACGATCCCGAGATGTACGAAACCGAGCGCTGGGGACACTTCTCCTACGCCATCCCAGTCGTGCCCGGCCGGTATGCCGCGACGTTCTACTTCATTGAGCATCGTTTCGATTCAGCAAACCGCGATCGCTTTGGAGAAACGTTGAGCGGCGATCGTGCTAACGAAGGCCGCCTGTTCAGCGTCTTCTGTAATGGCAAGGTGATTCTGCGCGACGTGGACCTCATCAAGGAAGCGGGTGGAAATCGTCCACTGGTTCGCAAAGTGACCGGCCTGGATGCAAACCCGCAAGGAAAATTGCTTTTAGAGTTCGTTCCTAGTCGCAGGTATGCAACCGTAACTGCGATCGAGGTCGTGTCGCAGGACAACTGACCTCGGCCTCGTCGACGACCCCGTACGTGCCGATTCCTTACGCAGTAGCCGCCGATAGCTCCGTCGGCTGTTTCGCCTCAGCTGCGTTCAACAGACACATACCGACGCACGCCAAGGCGCCCATGTACCACGGAACCCACTGAATCAGGCCCGCCGGAGACCATCCGATGAAATGACTGAACGTAAAGACAAAGGGCGATCCGGCCAAAAACCAGAAAAACGCGCGACGAGGACCGCTTCCGTTCGCCAAGTCGAGAGACCGTGCCCAGTGCTGTAAGAAAACCGCCGCCGAAACGAAGACAACCCAGTCGTGCAAATAGAGATGCGGTGAGGAGAGAATTCCCAGCAATACCACCAATGCAAATCGCGCTTCCCAAGCCTCGCTGCCTGTGCCTGGTCTCGCGTCGCGACCGATGTATCTGCACAAAATGACCGTCGCCAAAATCGACAGCAGAGTCAGCGCCACAATCAGCGCTCGTGATGCGGCCGGATGTGCCATTTGGAACAGCACGCACGCCAGCCCGCGCCAATTGTGCATCGCTTGCGGGTAGAGCGACATCTGGGATCCGGCGCGATTGTAAGCACGCAGAAACGAAAGATAATCCGGAACCCACCAGCCCACAATCGATACCGAAACCCCCAGCACCGCCGCGCATCCTAAAACAAAAGGCACAAGAACCTTCCAACACTGCCAAAGAACGAGCGCCAGCAGCGGAAACAGGATCAATTGCGGCTTCAGAATTCCCAGCAACAGCCAACATCCGGCTTTTACGGGCTTGCGATCCTGCAGAGCCAGTGCCGCTTCCAGTATCCCCAGCGCTGGAAACAGTCCAAGTTGATTTTGCAGCAAGGTCAGATGCAGCGGGACGAATCCCAGGAATGCGAACAACAATGCCAGGCGCTCGCGCGGTGAGTGGGAAAACCGGGTGGCCAGGATCCACGCGATCCTCGTCGCGATCAGGGCATTGGCGATGAGCATTACGATCACAGCCTGAACGAAAGGGAGGAGCCCGAGTGGACCCAGTAGAACAGCAACGTAGGCGGGATAGATAAACGCCATCAGCGGTGCCCGGTGATAGGGAAGAACCGCCTGATTCATCTCCGAGCGTTGGCGGTCAAGATCGTAGATCTGACCTCCGTGGCCGGACGCAACCGAATGCGCTCCAACATAGACCCCGAGAAAATCCGTGCGATACGCATAGCCCAGCAAGCCAGGCTGATGCGCAATGTAAGCGCTCCAGAAGACGAGCAGTGCAGCGAAGAGTAGTCCGTAACAGACCACCAGTCCAAGCGGCATCGGAATCAGGCGCGCGCGTGCGCCAATTTGTTGTGAGGAGTCGCGCATTTCAGATGGTCTTAAGGCGGATGCGGTCAGTGGTTTGGTTCCTACTGCATTCTCCCGGGCCGCTCAGTGTTGCAGCTGAGGAAGGTAAGGTCAAGCACACTCGCCGCCGTCGCCGATGACGCGCCTCAAAAGGCAACAGGCGGACATTGCCCGCCTGTGTCTCTACGCCAAAATTCAGCTAATTCTTCATGGCCGGTTCGTTCTCTTTCATCAGCTTGTCGAGAATGCCGTTGGCAACCTCGATCAGCTCCGGATCCACCTTGCGGTTTGAGGCGATGGCTTCGGCCAGCGGGACCGAAACGATCTTGTTTCCGCGCAGAGCCGCCATGTGGCCCCATTCGCCACGATGCACCATGTCGATCGCACCTAGGCCATACCGCGTCGCCAGCACGCGATCGAAGGAACTCGGCGATCCGCCGCGCTGGATGTGCCCGAGTACCACGGACCTCGTCTCAAATCCCGTCCGCTTCTCAATCTCGCGGGCCAGGGCATTCCCGATGCCGCCGAGGCGAAGATGCCCGAACTCATCCTTACCGACCTCCCCATCGTGCGTCTGAACGTTGCCAGCAAACTTCGCCCCTTCCGCCGCAACCACAATGCTGAAGTAACGCCCGCGCGCATGCCGCTGCCGGATGAGCTCGGCTACCTTGTCGACGTCGAACGGTACCTCTGGAATCAGGATGACATCGGCGCCCCCGGCAACTCCGCTGTAGATCGCGATCCAGCCTGAGTCCCGTCCCATCACTTCGACGACGATCACCCGGTTATGCGCCTCGGCGGTCGTGTGTACGCGGTCGATTGCGCTGGTCGCGACGTTCACTGCTGTATCGAATCCAAATGTGAAATCGGTGCCGGCCAGGTCGTTATCGATGGTCTTCGGCACGCCAACCACCTTCACTCCGTTCTGAAACAGTTTCTGTGCGACCGACAGCGTGTCGTCGCCTCCAATTGCGATCAGCGCCTCGCATCCGTTGGCCTTCAAATTGTCGGCGCACCTCTGCAGTCCGTCTGCGTGTTTCGCCGGGTTCGTGCGCGAGGTACGCAGAATCGTTCCGCCGCGCGGAAGGATGCCACCCACCGTTTCCAGGTCGAGTGTCATGGTCTTGTTTTCCAGGAGCCCGCGCCAGCCTTCCATGAAGCCCACGAACTCATCGTGATGATGGAAGGTTCCTTTGCGAACCACGGCGCGAATGACCGCGTTAAGTCCGGGACAATCCCCACCTCCCGTTAACATGCCAATCTTCATGACGTGCTCCTGTACCGATGGACTGTTTGGATTCGCTCGCGGGAAGATCGCCTGCCATGCCCACAGAACCTACGGCCGACCCCTGACCTTGCCCAGAGCCCTTAAGGGTACCATTAAGGGCGCGTCGGTTTGCCGCCCGTAAAAATCGTTATTGTTCGCTCGTTAGCGAAAGCGGCAAACCGGGCGTCCGGTCTGCCCAGGCCTCGCGTGGGCCGCACCGCTACTCTTCGATCACAGAGTCATGCGCGTCGACCTGCGCCTCTCGATCCACCCTCCGTGCATTTTTCAGCATCCGCCTTCATCGCGTATTCTGCTCAGAAGCTTTTGAGGTCTCGAACCGGCGGAGTCTCTTGGAATGAGTCGAACGGCACGGATTTTGATCTGGATCGGCGTCGCTTTGCTGGGCGCACTTGCGGTCGCAACCATCGCTCTCCACCGCGGCGAGCAGATCAACGCGATGTGGCTGGTTGTCGCGGCGGTCTGCAGCTATGCGCTCGGTTACCGCTTCTACAGCAAATTCATTGCGGCGAAAGTTCTGGCCCTCGATGCTATGCGAGCTACTCCTGCCGAGCGTCTCGAGAACGGCCGCGACTTTGTGCGCACCAATAAGTGGGTCGTCTTCGGCCACCATTTCGCCGCCATTGCCGGTCCCGGCCCGCTCGTCGGTCCAGTGCTCGCGGCGCAATTCGGCTATCTCCCCGGCACGTTGTGGATTCTGGTCGGCGCTGTCTTCGGCGGCTGCGTGCAAGATTTCGTCATCCTTCTTTTCTCGGTACGCCGCGATGGGAAGTCTCTCACCGAAATGGCGAAAGACGAGATCGGCCGGGTCGGCGGATTTGTTGCCTATGTCGCCGTGATCAGCATCATCGTCATCTTGCTCGGTGTCTGCGCGCTGATCGTTGTGAATGCGCTCAAGGGCAGTCCATGGGGGACGTTCACGATCGCGATGACGATCCCGATTGCGCTTCTGATGGGCGTCTACCTCCGCCGCATTCGCCCCGGAAAAGTGCTGGAGAGCTCCGCTCTTGGCTTCGTGCTGGTCCTGCTGGCGATCTGGGGCGGCCAGTGGGCCTCACAGACGCCTTCCGTCGGCAAGTACTTCACGCTCACCGCTCCAACGCTTGCGATCTTCATCATCATCTACGGTTTTGCAGCTTCTGCCGTACCGGTCTGGCTACTGCTCGCGCCACGCGACTACCTGAGCACCTTCGTGAAACTGGGTACGATCACGATGCTGGCCCTCGGCATCGTCGCTCTCCGGCCAACGCTCCACATGCCGTCACTGACTCGTTTCATCGACGGCACTGGGCCCGTGTTTGCCGGAAACGTTTTTCCATTTGCATTTGTAACGATCGCCTGCGGGGCCATAAGCGGCTTTCACTCGCTCATTTCGAGCGGAACGACGCCGAAGCTTATCTCGCGCGAAACAGAAACGCGCATGGTCGGTTACGGCGCAATGGCCGCCGAATCCACGGTCGCCATCATGGCAACGATTGCCGCGTGCGTACTGCAGCCTGGCGTTTACTTCGCGATCAATAGCCCCGCCGGAATCGTCGGCCAATCGGCAGACGCGGCCACGGCAACCATCTCGAACTGGGGATTCCCCGTCACCGCCGCCGACATGCACTCTCTCGCTCAAGCCGTTGGCGAGCAGACGCTCTTCAATCGCACCGGCGGCGCTCCCGCTTTCGCGGTCGGCATGGCGCACATCTTCTCGCACTCGATCGGCGGTCAAGCTCTGATGGCCATCTGGTACCACTTCGCGATCATGTTCGAGGCGCTTTTCATCCTGACCGTTCTTGATGCCGGCACGCGCGTCGGCCGTTTCATGGTGCAGGATGCTCTTGGCCATGTCTGGAAGCCGCTCGGCCGGACCAGTTGGTACCCCAGCATCCTGGCGAACAGCGCGCTGATCGTCGCCGCCTGGGGATATTTCCTCTGGCAAGGTGTGAAAGATCCCCTCGGCGGAATCAACTCGCTCTGGCCGCTGTTCGGCATTTCGAATCAGTTGCTCGCGACGGTTGCCCTTTGCCTGGCGACGACCATCATCATCAAGATGGGCCGTCCCCGTTACGCGCCTGTCACGCTTGTTCCCTTGACGTGGCTGGTGGCCGTCACGTTCGCCGCGTCCTACCACAAGATCTGGGATCCCGACCCGCGGATCGGCTTCCTCGCCCACGCGCGCCAGTTAACGACCGGCGCGACGGCGAGTGCTCCCGCGACGGCACGCTTGATCTTCAACGACCGGCTCGATGCCGCAGTCACCGGCGTTCTGATCCTGATGATCACGACCGTTCTGGTTGACTCGCTATTGGAGTGGTCGCGCGTTCTTCGCGGAGAGAAAGCAGCGCAGGTGCGGGAGGCGCCGTTTGTGGCTACCCGCTTCGCGGAGGAGCAGGTATGAAAATCGACGCAGCACCCCGGCAGCTACACCAGTTGCTCGCACGATCCTTAGCGATTATCCGCGCTACGCTGCAGGAAATCTTCGAAGAGTCCGCCTACGCTCGATTTCTCGAGCGCCGCGGCCTGGCATCCTCGCGCGAGGCCTATGCCGCCTTCCTCCGCGAGACTGAGGCAGCACGAATCCGCCGCCCACGTTGTTGCTGAACCGAATACCGATTACCGATTACCGAAAACCGAGCACCGCAATGGTTCCGAACCACGGTACACTCGTCCCCATGCGGGTTCTTGGCATCGACTGCGGTACCGAGTACACCGGCTACGGCATTGTCGATCTCGCCTCCGCCGGAAAACTCACCTGCGTCTGTTGCGGAGCCATTAAGCTGTCCCCCCGCGAGCCCCTCCCGCTTCGCTTGAGCCAAATCTACTCTCGCCTCGAAGAGCTGATCGTTGCGCACCGCCCCGAGCAGGTCGCGATTGAAGATGTCTTTTACGCCGTCAACGTCAAATCCGCGCTGAAGCTGGGACAAGTTCGCGGTGTCGCCATGCTGGCCGCCGCCGCCGCAGGCCTGGAAGTCGCCGAGTACGCTCCGCTCTCGATCAAATCCGCCGTTGTCGGTTACGGGAAAGCCGAGAAGCAACAGGTGCAGCACATGGTTACTCGCCTGCTCAACTTAGCCGAGCCTCCGGAGCCCGCTGATGCCTCCGACGCCCTCGCCCTCGCCATCTGCCACCTGCATACGGCAGCGACGCTGGTGCGTCAGGGAGCCGCGCGCACTTAGCGGTCCGCAGAAAAAGCATCCGTCCCACGACCGCGTTCTACCTCTCGCCGCATTACAATCTTTCTTTCCCTATGACTCCGGTTCTTTGGCCTCATTCTGGATGGAAAGCTCGCGAACCTTGGCTCCTTTTAAGCTGCGTGCTCTTAGCCTCCTTCACTTTTGCGCAGGACACGAAGACTGCCACCGTCAGCTTCACCCTCGACTTTCCCCAGTCCATTCCTGATCACTACTCCATCAGCGTCTCGGCCGACGGTCATGCGGAGTACAACTCCACCGGCAAGCTCACACCCGATTCTGAGCCGCCCGATCCCTTCCATCTCGACTTCACGATCTCTCCGTCGACCCGTCAGAAGATCTTCGACCTCGCTGCCAAGGCCAAGTACTTCGAGGGCAAGGTCGATTCGGGGAAGCGGAATCTCGCCTCCACGGGCAAGAAGGTTCTTGCTTACCGCGACGGCCCGCGCAGCACGCAGGCTGAATACAACTACTCGCCCGTTCCAGCTGTGCAGGAACTCACAACGCTGTTCCAGAACATCTCCACCACTCTGGAATTCGGCCGTCGGCTCGACTACTACCACCACTACCAGAAGCTGGCCCTCGAGGACGAACTCAAGCGCATGGAAGAGATGACCCGCGACAAGAATCTCGACGAGATCCAGGCCGTTGCTCCAATTCTCCAACAGATCGCCACCGATCAGTCTGTCATCAATGTGTCACGGGCGCGCGCCCAGAGGTTACTGGCGATCAGCGGTGTGGCTGCACCGAAATGAGTCGATCCAAAGGATGAGGTCCTCAAATACCTCATAATGCGGGGTTTAATGCGTCGCGAGCGCACCGCCAATCCCGCAGAAATCCCAACGTTTTTACCACCGGACCCGGGGACGCCCTTCCCACTATCGAACCGAGGTCATGCACAACCTAGCAACTAAAATGCCCCAAACCATGATCTAATTGGACACCGGTGGGAATCAGTTTCGAGGGACCCATATGTCAAAGCGAGGCTTGGGCACGTCGCTGGTTGTTATGTTGGGGCTGACGTTGGCTTGGATGCCCGCGTTCGCCGATTCACAGGCACGCATTGTCCGGCTCAGCAACGTGGAGGGCGCGGTTGTGGTCGACCGCAACTCCGGTCAGGGTTACGAAAACGCATTCCTCAACATGCCAATCGTGCAGGGCATGAAAGTCGCGACCAAGGACGACGGCCGCGCTGAGATTGAATTTGAAGACGGCAGCACCGTCCGGGTCGGTCCCAAGAGCACGCTGGAATTCAGTGCCCTCGGACTGCGCGACTCCGGCGCACGCTTCTCGACCGTGATCGTGGAAGTCGGCCTCGCTTACGTGAACTATACCGATAAGCACCAGGGCGACGAATTCACCGTCCTCTTCCAGAACGAAACGGTCCATCCTAAGGCGGCGGCCCACTTTCGTGTCGACGTTCAGGCTGCACAGGTTGTGCTGGCCTCCTTCAACGGCGATCTGCAAGTCGAAGGGTCTTCTGGCAACGTCGAGGTCGAGAAGAACAGATCCGCTATCTTCGACCTCGCCGAGAACAACAAGTACACCCTCTCGAAGGAAATCGAGGATCTTCCTCTTGATGCTTGGGATAAATCCCAGACCAGGTACGAGCAGACCTACGCCAACAAGGGTTCCAATAGCAACTACCCGTATTCATACGGCGTCAGCGATCTCAACTACTACGGCAACTACTACAACGTGCCTGGCTACGGCATGATGTGGCAGCCCTATTTCACGGGCGTGGGCTGGGATCCGTTCATGGATGGTGCCTGGATGTTCTATCCCGGCGCGGGCTACATGTGGGTCTCGTCGTACCCTTGGGGCTGGATGCCGTACCGCTACGGCAATTGGGCCTTCGTGCCCGGCTACGGATATATGTGGGCACCTGGTGGATTCAACACTTGGTACCCAGTCGTTCCGGTCAAGAACCCTCCCAATCGATTTCCGGTGCCAAAGCCTCCCGCGAGTGGCACAGCGACCGTAACCGTTGGCCGTCCCTTCGCCGGAGTCAGCACGACGGCCCCACAACGTGTTTTCGTGCGCAATGGAACGGCGGGCATCGGTATACCCCGAGGCACGGTCAACAATCTCAACAAGGTTTCACGCGAAGTGCAGTCCAACGGGATGATGAGCGTGCGGACGTCGCCTCCGTCCCGCGGCTTCAGCGGATCGTCGGGTGCATGGGGCTCTGCACCCAGCGGTGGCGGACACGTGAGCAGCAGTTCCAGCCACAGTGGCGGATCATCGCACAGCAGCTCGCCGCCGGGGCGTTCCCGCTAAGCCTTCGTCTTGTCGTGAAAGTGAAAGGGCGATCTTCGGGGCACCCTTCTGTTTGCGTCCGCAGAATGAAGGGACGGGCGTCCTCGTCCGTCTCTGATTTCGATCGGTCGTGATAACGGCCGAAATGCCAACTGCTAAGTGCCAGCGGCTAAGTGCCAACCCCGACACCCAAGACCCAAGACCCAAGGCCTGCCTCACCTCACCACCATCCCCGCATACCCAACAACCATCTCCCGGTCGCCCGAGACGTCGCCCGAAGTCGCGTACTTCACCAGTTCCGCCTTCGTCGCGCCCAGATGTTTGGCCGCAGTGAGCATCGCCACCGTCGGCCCATAACCACACATGCTGATGTTTTCACTCGTCACGACTTCGTACAGCCCGCCCGGATCGAGCGCGAGAATCTTTTCAATTGCCTTCTGATCTTTCACACGTGTGATCGCGTCACTCTCGTAGTGGTTCATATCGCTCGATGCGAGGACGAGAGCGCGCTCACCCGAAGCAGTTACAACGTCCGCGATAGCTCGCCCTAGGCCCTCCAGCGCCTCATACTGCCGGGTTCCAATCGCAATCGGTACAAAGCGGAAGTTCGGCTGCTTTGCCAGCAGGAATGGCAACTGAACCTCGATCGCGTGCTCTTTCCGATGCGCATCCGAATCATCGATCAGGAGAGGGAACCGCTCCAGCAATGCCTCCGCGAGTTCCGAGTCGATCGTGGCCACTCCCAGGGGTGTCTCCCATGCCCCATGGCTCATGATCGACAGCGGATGGCCCAGGCCCGTGTGATTCGGGCACATGACGATACACCGCTCAGGGATGTCCAGATGCGCGTAAACCGCGCCCGCTACATGCCCGGAGTACATGTAGCCTGCGTGCGGTACCACGCATCCCAGCGCGCGCACCGGTTCGGCAGGCGGACTCAAATACGACTGCACATCAGCGAGCAGCGCTTTCGGATTGCGAGGATAAAACTGTCCGGCGACGGCAGGATGGCGAAGAGTGATCGTGCCCATGAAAACCTCCTTTCGGAAGCTGGGCTATTTGCCGGATTGTGACAAATTGCCGTTTCGTGAGACGAGGGCTCGGAAGATCTCGGCCTTCGTCTCGAGCGGAAGGGCTTCCGCGCGCATCGCTGGCTTGACGCCTGCCTGTTGAAGCGCCGCGCGCAACGAGGCCTCAGGATATTCAGACTTTAAATTGTTCCACAGGGTCTTGCGCTTCTGTCCGAACGACAGTTTCAAAAACTGAATGAAAGCTTCCTCCGGAACATGCAACGCTTCCAGTTTCGGTTCCATCGTAAGGCGCACCACGGAGGAATGCACCTTCGGCGGCGGAACGAAGGCACCGGGCGGAAGCGTGAACAGTTTCTCGATCCGCGCATAGAGTTGTGCAGTTTCGGAAAGCAGCCCGTAGTCTCGGCTTCCCGGTGACGCCGACAGCCGATCCGCCACTTCCTTCTGCACCATGATCACAATCGTGTCGAAGCACTGCCGGAAGGAGAACAGGCGCAGCAGGATGTCGGAGGTGATGTAATACGGCAGGTTCCCGACGACCCGCACCGGTTCCGGTGTCTGCACGAGGCCCGGGCGAGATGCTCCGGGCTTCGGCCCAAACAAAGTCCCGAAATCAATCGCGAGCACGTCGCCTTCGATGATTTCTACATTCGGATACAGCGCGAACTTCATGCGTAATTGCGCCGCCAGCACACGGTCGAATTCAATGCCAATCAGTCGGCGTGCCCGCCTGGCGAGCAGGGAAGTGATCGCACCCCGTCCCGGGCCGATCTCCAGCACGGTCTTTTCGGCGATGTCACCCAATGCTTCAACGATCCGCAGCGCGGCCGAGTCGTCGGCGAGGAAATGTTGCCCGAGTTTTGGTTTGTGCTCGCGTTTGCCGCGCGCTGCTACGACCTTTGGCACGTTGACCCTCGATGGAGCCCCGTTTAGACTGACCGCGCTCATACCGCGAACTCGAGTGCAGGGCGTCAGTCTGCCAGGTTCTTTCTTTCATCATATCCTGCGGCGGGCATTCGCGGCGGATCGGGAGGATGCGTTCTCATGCATGTAGCTTTCGCGGCCTCTGAAGGCGTTCCATTTTCCAAGACAGGCGGATTGGCGGACGTGGTCGGGGCCCTCCCCCATGCTCTCGCCGCCCAGGGCCACCAGATCACCGTGTATCTGCCCCGCTACCGACAGACGAAGCTCACCGATGCCCGTACCGTGGTACGCAGTATCACCGTTCCCTATGACGACAAGTACCGCTTCTGCTCAGTCGTCGCCGGGCCGAGCGCGAACGGCGTCAGCTACTACTTCATCGACTATCCGCCCTACTTCGATCGTGACGCACTTTATGGGACGCCCGCCGGCGACTATCCCGACAACGCCGAGCGCTTTGCTATGTTTTCGCGCGCCGTGATCGAAGCTTCCAAGATTATCGGCGCACCGCAGATCTTCCATTGCCACGATTGGCAGTCGGCGCTCGTGCCCGTAATGTTGCGCACGTTCTATGCGGAAGACCCTGCATTCAAAGATGTCGCCAATGTCTTCACCATTCATAACATGGGCTACCAGGGCCTCTTCCCGGCCGAGATTCTGCCGCTGCTGATGCTGCCCTGGGACCTGTTCACAATCACAAAGATGGAGTTCTTCGGTCAGGTGAACTTTCTCAAGGGCGCATTGGTTTATTCGGATTTCGTCACCACCGTCAGCAAGAAATACAGTCAGGAGATTCAGACCACTGAATACGGCTTCGGCCTCGAGGGCGTTCTGCGCAACCGCGCCGCAACCGTCACCGGCATCCTGAACGGTGTCGACTACGACGAGTGGAGTCCCGAGACCGACAAGTACGTCACCACTAGGTTTTCACCGAAGGACCTCGCCGGCAAGGCCAAAGACAAGCAGGACCTGTTGCAGACATTCGGCATCTCGAACGCCGACGCCAAGCTTCCCGTCATCGGTATCGTCTCGCGGTTCGCCGCGCAAAAGGGTTTTGACCTCATTGCTCACGTCATGGACCGGTTGGCCCGCGAAGACATGATCCTGGTCGTCCTGGGAACTGGCGACAAGGAATACGAAGAGATGTTCCTGCGTCTGCAGAAGCAGTTCCCGCAGAAGATCGCCGTGAAGGTGGCCTACGACAACGCCATCGCGCACAAGATCGAAGCCGGGGCCGACATGTTCCTTATGCCGTCGCGCTACGAACCCAGTGGGTTGAACCAGATTTACAGCCTGAAGTACGGAACTGTGCCCATCGTGCGCGCCACTGGCGGACTTGATGAGACCATTGAGCCTTGGGATGCCCGCACCGGCAAGGGTACCGGCTTCAAGTTCTATGAGTACAACGGCGAGTCGCTGCTCTTGACCGTCAAAGCAGCTCTGCAAGCTTTTCGCGATGTCGGGTCCTGGCAGGTCCTGATCCACAATGGCATGGCGCGCGACTTTTCCTGGAGCGCGTCAGCAAAGGAATACGTGAAGGTCTATGAGCGCGCGCGTCAAGCGAGGGCCGCCAGTTCCGGGTAAGCACCCTTCTGCAAAGCGCAAAGTTTCCGCCGTGCGGGGTCTGGTTTTCTTTGCATCCTTCGCGGCTTTTCTTTGCGCTCTTTGCGGTTAAGCGCATTTCCCCGCTGTTCGTAGTGTCCTGAAAGGCGGTTGTTCCTCTCGGTCCTATGCTGATCTTCTCTGCGCCCTGGAGTTTGGAAGGCTGTTAATTCCCACCGCACCAATCATCCATCTCCTCACCCGGGACGCTGCTAAAATCTCTTTAGGAAAACTCCCCCCTGATCCTTATGTCCGCCTTTCCCAGAACCATCTTCCACGTCGACATGGATGCGTTCTTCGTGTCGGTGGAAGAGCTTTTTGACCCGTCGCTCAAAGGCAAGCCCGTGGTCGTCGGCGGACAACGGGATGAGCGAGGAGTCGTTTCTGCAGCATCCTATGCGGCGCGCGCCTTCGGTGTGCACTCCGCCATGCCCCTCCGTACGGCCGCCAAGCTCTGCCCGCAAGCGATCTTCGTCAACGGCCACCCGGAGCGCTACCGGGAATGCTCCGCCAAAGTGTACGGAGTGTTGAACACCTTCTCGCCCCGCGTCGAAATGGCCTCCATCGACGAAGCCTATCTCGACATGACGGGCACCGAGCGCCTGCATGGGCCGCCCATGCGCGCCGCCCACGCCCTCCACACCAGGGTCAAAGACGAAACGAAACTGAATTGCTCCATCGGCGTCGGGGCCTCGCGCCTCATCGCCAAGGTCGGCTCGGCCAAGGCGAAGCCGAACGGCGTCTTCTGGGTTGTGCCCGGCCAGGAACCCAAGTTTCTTGCGCCGCTCGACGTGCGCGACATCCCCGGCGTCGGCAAAAAGATGGAGCAGAACCTTCACGCCATGGGTATCCGCCAGGTCGGAGATCTCGGCCGTCTCGAAGGCAACATCCTTGAAGAGCGATTCGGAAAGTGGGGCCTCGCCCTCGCTGGAAAAGCGCGTGGCGAAGACGCCGGCGGATGGTTCGACACCGACGTTGGCGAAGAGACCGACGCCAAGTCGATCAGCCACGAACACACCTTCAACGAAGATACGGCGCGCATGGAGCAACTCGAAGCCACGCTCATGCGCCTGTCGGAAATGGTGGGCCGCCGACTGCGCGAGCACGGCTTTCACGCGCGCACGCTCCAACTCAAGCTGCGCTACAAGGACTTCACCACCATTACGCGAGCCCACTCTCTTCCCGCGCCCACACAACTCGACACCGAGATCTTCGAGCAGATTCGAACGCTCTTCCGGAAGAACTGGAAGGCGGGTGCTGAGGTGCGCTTGCTGGGGGTGCACGCTTCGTCATTTGAGGAGGTGTCGGATCAGATTAATCTGCTCGAAGGTGACCGCCAGCAGCGCTGGAAGCAGGCTCTGGCCGCGGCCGACAAGCTTCGTGATAAGTTTGGGGAATCCAGCGTAGGCCTGGCCGGTGGCCTGAAGGGCGGCTTCCGCGAGAAGACGCACGAAAATCCGGTGGGACTGCCGGGAAAGGGACCCCGAAAATCTTGGTGAAGCAGAGCTTGAGGAAGCAAGGTTGACTGTGAGGAGTTCGAGCGCCGCGGACCTGGTCTTTCCAGAAGGCTTCCTCTGGGGAGTCTCCACCGCCTCTTATCAGGTCGAAGGCAACAACGACAATTGCCAGTGGTCCGATTGGGAGAAGCAAGGACGGATCCGCTCCGGCGACCGCTGCGGGCGCGCCTGTGACTGGTGGGCGGATGCGGAGACCGATTTCGATTTAGCCCAGTCCATGGGTGTCAATGCGCTTCGGCTTTCCCTCGAGTGGAGCCGCATCGAACCGGAAGCGGGGCAATGGAATCGCCAGGCGCTTGCGCGCTATCGAGAGATGCTCGAAGGTTTACGACAGCGCGGCATCCAGCCCATCGTTTGCCTGCATCATTTCACCAATCCCTGCTGGTTCGAGCAACAGGGTGCGTTTTTGCATCCCGACGCCGTCGCGCGCTTTGAACGATTCACTCGTTACGTCGTCGAGGAACTGCACGATCTCTGTCAGACGTGGGTCACGTTCAACGAGCCCAATGTCTACGCTGCTTCGGGTTACGTGCTCGGAGAATTCCCGCCCGGCGGCATCGGACAAGTCACGACCGCCCTGCGCGTGACGAGCGTGCTGGCGCAATCTCATCTTCGTGCCTACCGCGCCATCCACGAACTGCAGCCGGAAGCCGAAGTCGGATGGGCGCAACACTACGTCGTCTTCCAGCCGGTCGGGACCATGTTCGATCGCTGGGTGGCACACCTGCTCAACGAAACCTTCAACGAGACGTTCCTGCGGCTGGTGGAGAACGGCGAACTGCCATTTCCGCTCAGCCTGCTTGACGGCAACGCACGCGACGTCAAGGGCGCCTGCGATTTCGTTGGCCTGAACGTTTACAACCGCCTGCACGTCGCGTTCGACCTCCGCAATATCGAATACCTGTTCGGGCGCATTTTCGTCCCCGAACACGCGCCCCAGGGCGATCCCGGCATGGAACGCCCGTATGGAGAGGCTTATCCGCAGGCAGTGCGCGTCGCCGTGGAACGGGCACACAAGCTCGGCAAGCCGATCTACATCCTGGAAAACGGCGTCCCCGACGCGCAGGACCGCATCCGGCCATGGCTGTTAGTGAACGTCGTGAAGGAACTACATAGTCTGATCGCGGAAGGCCACGACATCCGCGGCTACTTCCACTGGACGCTGACCGACAACTTCGAGTGGACCGAAGGCTGGAACCTCCGTTTCGGACTCATCGAACTCGATCCCAAAACGCAAGCACGAACAATGCGTCCGAGCGGGCACCTTTTCAGTGACATCATCCGCTGCAACTGTCTTTCGGCTGATTTGGTCGAGCGCTACGCGACTGAGCCGGTCACGGCAAACCAGCCAAGATAAGAATCGACAATCGGCTTTTTTCGCGCCCTCCGCGGGCTTTCTCTGCACTCTCTACGGTTAAAGGCTTTGCCGACTCTACGTCAAACCCGCCCACGCCGCATCGCTGCCGACTGTGTGCACGCCCGGGAAGACCGGCGAGACCGGCACCGAATACGGCGCGTGCCGCTCGGCCACTTCCTCAAGAATCGCCGGTATCTCGAAGATCGCCATGTTTGTATACGCGCGCGCATTCGCACGCAGCTCTGCGAACGTGGCGGGTTGTAGCAATCGCTCCACCCCGCCGGCGATATCCTTGAAGCTCGACAGCACGATGCCGAGCCGATTCTCCGCCACCCAATCCGTGTTGTAGCGCTCCTGCGGCAGCGTGCGCGTGTTGCGCTCCACGATCACCGGAAGATCGAACTGCAGCGCCTCGCTGATGCTGCCGGGCCCGGGCTTGCCGATGAAGAAGTCCGCCAGCGACATGTAGTACGCCACTTCGCGCGTGAATCCCTCCACCAGCATGGGCCGTTTCGTCTGCATGGCCTTCAATTCTTCAAAGAGACCCTTGTTATGCCCGCAGATCATGATCAACTGCACGGCATTACGACTTTCATTCAGCCTCTTCGCGATCTCGCTCATCACCGGAGCGCCGTGTCCGCCAAACAAGACGATCCCCGTTGCCATCTCCGGATCAAGACCCATCCGCGTCCTTTCAACCGGTACATCCACGCTGCGCTTTCCGTAGAACTTCGACTTCAAAATCATCCCTGACGTGCGGAAGACCCGATGCGGCGCATGTCCCATCTCTAGCGCTTGCCGCTCAGCCCGCTCCGTCCCACAAATGAGGAACTCCGACTCCTGTTCCATCCAGAAGTGTGGCGGACAGTCCGCCAGATCGGTCAGCAGCGTCGCAAATGCCGTCCTCGGCGCCGCACGATCGATGCTCTCCGCCAGCGCACGATTGAACAGCGGGACCACCGATAGCACCACCTCGGTCGGATTACTCCGCCAGTGCTTCTCCAGCACGCCCACAACCTGCTTGTGATACAGCCGGACCAGCCCGCGCACCAGAACGAGCAATTGCGGCGTCGGCCGTGTCCAGCCCCTGCGCAGGATGAGGTTGTAGCCATCCTGCAGGCGAAGACCTGTCGTCCTCCGGATCACATCAATCGAGTCGAGCAGTTCTTGCAGGTTGAGCAGCGAAACATCCCAAGGATGGTCCTGAGATTCCAGCGTCGCCTTGAGGGCCTCGGCGGCATTGCGATGCCCGCCGCCCGCGTCGAAGAACACGATGGTCAGCTTACGCATAGCGAATTTCCTTTACGATGGATCAGCTTGAGGCGCGATTGCCGACATTGCGATGCACTGTTTAGTGTGCACTGGCATCGTTACAGGAAGATCAATATTCCGTGAATTCTTCGAAAACTGCGGTGTGGTAACCACGGTAATCACGCATAACGGTCGGTGCCCCAGGTTCGCGTCCGTTCTTTGGACGCTAACCTGGGAAAGCATTCGTCACGGCAAGTTGACCCATTCTCGACTCAAACACTAAGATTTCGGGTTTCTGTCAGGAGCCCTCCGATGCGTACGTTCCTCGTCTCTTTCGTCTGCCTTCTTGCGTCTTATAGCCTCGCCCAGAGCAATCCGCCCCTGCTCCTTCGTAAGCCGGCCCTGAGCAAGACTCAGATCGTTTTCAACTACGGGGACAACCTGTGGATCGTCAGCCGCGAGGGCGGCGATGCTCATCGGCTCACGTCGGGCACTGGCACCGAAACCACCCCGGCCTTTTCGCCCGACGGCAATTGGGTCGCCTTCATGGGCGAATACGACGGCAATCCCGACATCTACGTTGTCGCTGCTTCTGGTGGCGTGCCCAAACGCTTGACGTACCACCCTGCCTTGGATTGGGTGAGCGGCTGGACCCCTGACGGCAAAAGCGTCTTGTTTCTTTCGCCGCGCACGAGTTCCTACCACTTCAACACCAAGCTATTTTCGATTGCCGTGGATGGCAGCTTTCCATACGAATACCCGCTCCCCGTCGTCGATGCCGCCTCGCTCTCTCCCGACGGCACGCACGTCGCCTACGTCCCGCATGGCCAGTGGCAGCGCGCCTGGAAGCGCTATCGCGGCGGCCAGACCACGCCCATCTGGATCGCCGACCTGAGAGACTCGCACATCGAAAAAGTTCCCCGCGAAAATTCCAATGACTTCAACCCCATGTGGGTGGGGGATACCGTCTACTTTCTCTCCGACCGCAACGGTCCAGTGAGCCTGTTTGCTTACGACACCAAAAGCAAGCAGGTAAGCGAAGTCTTCAAGAACGATGGCTTCGATTTCAAATCAGCTTCCGCCGGACCGGGCGCCATCGTCATCGAACAGTTCGGCGCGCTCAAACTCTACGACTTGAATACCCACGAACTCAAAACCATCAACGTGCGCGTCGAAGGCGACTTCCCGCAAGTTCGCCCGCACTTCGTCAAGGTCGATCCGAAACGCATCCATAACTTTGGTATCTCGCCGACCGGCGCGCGTGCCGTTGTTGAGGCTTGGGGCGAAATCTTCACCATTCCGTCCGACAAAGGCGATATCCGCAACCTGACCCGCACCCCCGCTGTCGCCGAACGCGACCCCGCCTGGTCGCCTGATGGCAAGTCCATCGCGTACTTCTCTGACGCCTCGGGGGAGTACAACCTCGAAATCCGCAACCAGAACGGCCTCGGCGAAGTGAAGAAGATCAATCTCGGCAATCCACCATCGTTCTTCTACTCGCCCGTGTGGTCGCCTGACAGCAAGAAAATCGCCTACAGCGACAAGCGCCTCAACCTCTGGTATGTCGACCTCGACAAAGGTACGCCCATCAAAGTCGATACCGACTACTACGAAGGCCCGCAGTTCAACCAGGCCTGGTCGCCCGATAACAAGTGGATCGTCTACACCAAGCAGTTTCCCAGTCACTTCCATGCGGTCTATGTCTACTCGCTCGATCAGGGCAAAGCCTTCCAACTGACCGATGGCATGAGCGATGCGCTCTACCCCGTCTTCGACAAAAACGGCAAGTACGTCTACTTCACCGCCAGCACCGATCTCGGGCCTGCCGCCGTTGGCTTCGACATGTCGAGCAACAACCGCCGCGTAACGCGTAGCGTCTACGTGGCCGTCCTCGCCAAAGATCAGGCCTCGCCCCTTGCCCCGGAGAGCGACGAGGAAAAGGGCAAAGACGAGAAAAAGGACGACAAGAAAGACGAGAAAGACAAATCCAAGGACGCCACCAAAGACTCCAAAGACAAATCCTCCGACGGCAAAGAAAAGGACAAAGACAAATCCAAAGATTCTGACGACAAGGACAAGAAGAAAGCCGAGCCCGTCGTCGTGAAGATCGACTTCGACGGTATCTCGCAGCGCGTCCTCTCCCTGCCCATCCCTGCGAAGAACTACGTCAACATGCTGGCCGGCAAATCCGGCAATCTGTTCGTCTCTGAAGGCCCTGTCGTCATCACCGAAGACGATCAGCAGAACCTGACCCAAACGGTCTACAAGTGGGATGCGGAGAAACGCAAATTCGATAAGTTCCTCGAAGAGATTAACGACTTCACCGTCTCCTTCGACGGCGAAAAGATCCTCTACCGCAAGGGCGAGCAATGGGCGATGGCCGGCACCGGAGAGCCTCCCACGGCCGCCGGTCCGCCCAAGCCCGGTTTTGGCCCGCTGCACCTCGACTCGATGGAGGTCTACGTCGAGCCGCGCGAAATGTGGAAGCAGATCTACAACGAGACCTGGCGCATCGAACGCGACTTCTTCTACGACCCGCACTACCACGGCCTCGACCTGAACAAAGTCTCCAAGCGCTACGAGCCCTATCTCGACGGCATCGCCTCCCGTTCGGAACTCACGTACTTGTTCGAAGAAGCCCTCGGCGAAATGACGGTCGGCCACATGTTCATTGGCGGGGGCGAACGTCCGCAGCCCAAGAAAGTGAAAGGCGGCCTCCTCGGCGCCGACTACGCGCAGGAGAATGGCCGCTATCGCATCACCAAGGTGTACGACGGCGAAAACTGGAATCCCGGCCTGCAAGCCCCGCTCACGCAGCCGGGAGTCAACGTCAGAGCCGGCGACTACATCCTCGCCGTAAACGAGCGCGAGCTACGCGCCTCCGACAACATCTACAGCTTCTTCGAAGAAACGGCGGGCAAGCAGATCGTGTTGAAAGTCGGTCCGAATCCCGACGGCAAGGGTTCGCGCGACGTCACCGTCGTTCCCGTAGAAAGCGAAGAAAATCTCCGCCGGTTCGACTGGATCGAAAGCAACCGCCGCAAGGTCGACCAGATGACCGGCGGCCGCGTCGGCTACGTCTACTTGCCCAACACCGCCGGCGCCGGTTACAACAACTTCAATCGCTACTATTTCGCGCAAGTCGGCAAGGAGGCCGTCATCATCGACGAGCGCTTCAACGAAGGCGGCCAACTCGCCGACTGGGTGGTCGACTTCCTGAACCGCCCCATGCGCAGCCGCGTGGCCACGCGCGAAGGCGCCGACTGGACCAGTCCGTCCGAGTCGATCTACGGCCCCAAGGTCATGATCATCAATGAAGAGGCTGGCTCCGGCGGGGATGCGCTGCCGTGGTATTTCCGGAAAGCCAACACGGGGCCACTCGTGGGCAAGAACACCTGGGGCGGCCTCATCGGAATAGGCGGCTATCCTGAGTTGATCGACGGAGGCCGCGTCACCGCACCGCGCTGGGCTCTCTATGGCTTGACCGGCGACTGGGAGGTCGAGAACCACGGCATCAAGCCCGACTACGACGTCGACTACGACCCCGCGCTCGTGCGCCAGGGCCACGATCCCCAACTGGAAAAGGCCGTCGAAGTCATCTTGCAGCTGATGAAAGAGCATCCCGCTCCCGACTACAAACGCCCCGCGTACCCGAACTATCACAAGAACGATGGGTTGGGTACGCCGTAGCAATAGCGCAGGAATCTGCACGATTCGCGTAGGTACAGCCGCCCTCGGCTGTCCGGCCGCGGCGACGTCTGCCGCGGCAGCGCCTCTTCCAACGACCACGACCCACGTGGGGGCAGACGCCTCGTCTGCCCCGGCGGAGCGAAGCTCCGCGCTTTCGAATCCCTTGGCCGGAGCACCCGGTGAGATCGACTGAATGCCCGTTTAAGTTTTCTTCTGAAATCACCTGCAACGCAGAGGCAGCCGGCCGCACTATCGATTGAAAGGGCCATCGTTTCCGGTCCGCAGCAGTTCCCATCGTGTGGGCCGAACGCTAACTCGGTGCGGCGGACACTATCCGCCCGACCTTCTCAACCAGCGACGACACGTCAAATTTGAAAGGAGCAGTTCCTATGGCACTGACGAAAATCGACCGCTACGAAGTGATGTATTCCTCGAACCAGTTCGTCCCACGCATCTGGTTGAAGAACTCGGGCAACTTCATCGGCCAGCTCATCTTCGAGCCAGATGGCGCTGCCCTCCCGCCCGACAATCAAACCGGCGGACAGGTCAACCTGTACTACCACCTCGAAGACCTCGACAGCGTACTCGACATTCTGCGCAACGAGAAGAAAGTCTCGCTGCTGTTCAGCGGCACCGGTCCCGGCAACGAAAACGGCATTCTGACCGGGGACGAACGACTCGGCGAAGCCATCCGCAAAGCCGCCTGATAAACGGAGCACGTGGGGGCGGACGCCTCGTCTGCCCAGCGGAGCGAAGCTCCGCGATTGCGTGCTCGTGGCTCGCTGCTCATAGCTCACGGCGCGATAAAACAAAGGCCGGAATTCCGGAATTGCTTCCGGTGCCCGGCCTTCGCGTCTTCAACCTCGTTCTGCTTGCGTAGGGACAGCCGCCCTCGGCTGTCCAGTCGCGGCGACGTCTCCCGCGACAGCGACACAAGAATGTGCAGCTAGGTTAACTTCAACGTCGTAAAGTGACTTTTTTCCGCCGGACTCGCCATCAGGCGATCTGCGACCTCCGGCAGATCCCTCTGAAGCGCGGTGAGAATCTCAATCGCTTCGTCCTCCGAGATGTGATCGCCAAATCCAACGGTTCTCCTTCCGACTTTTACCTCGAGGGCCGACCTATCGCCCTCGCGACGTTCATGAATCGCTAGGCCGCGGCGATGTTCAATCGGGAAGGTTTTATACCGAGTCCAGCCAAGGACTTCCTTGCGGATTGCAAACTGCCGCGCGTCGACTTCAATGGTTTCCGAGCCCGTCCACTGGTAAAGCCAACCGATGATCGACGCCACGATTCCCCAACCAAGAAAAAGCCGAACCCACCATGAAGAACCACTCCATGCCCGCGATGCAAATAAAGCGAACACTCCGACCATGGCCGCCTCTGCAGCCAACACAGCCCAATGGGGTCGAGGCGAAATCGAGACGATCAGCTGGCCAGAAATCGTTTGAATCTCGACTCGTCCGGTGCTTCGAATCGGGTTCATCGGAATTGAGTTTAACCCGTGCCCTAGGAAATCGACCATTGCCTACCCCTGACGTGAGCGTTGGCTGTCCTCACCAACCAGAGACCTTGCTATTGATTGCTAGGGGTATAGCCACTTGCCGTCAGCAGCCCCAAACAACAAAGACCGGGAATTCCGGAATTGCTTCCGGTCCCGGCCTTCGCTTCCATCAACTTCGTTCTGCTTGCGCAGGGACAGCCGCCCTCGGCTGTCCGGTCGCGGCGACGTCTCCCGCGACAGCTTTGCTTAGTTTGCCGGCTTCGCGTCGGCGGCGGTGGTCGTACCGCTGTTCGCCGTGTTCGCCGCGTTGCCACTCGTTGAGTTGCTGTCCGCCGCTCCCTGTCGCGTAAGGCGCGGGAAGAACGGCGTGACTTCAAACGGCATCTTGTCGCGGGCCGAGGTGATGGCGACCGGCTGCGACTTCACCAGTTCGACCTTGTCATCCCACGGGTTCAGCTTGACGCGTCCGCCCAGCGGCAGTGCAGCAATCTGGTCCAGCTTGTTCCAGTCGATCTGCGGAGCCGAAGTCTCCAACTGCGCCATGCGCGTAACGGTAGCGCCTTCGTTCATGTTGTTGCCGAGGTGCGCGGTGAGCAGAGCGCTCAGCGCTCCGGCGCGTGAGTTAAGAGCCTTCAGGAACAGGCCCGCGCCGTCGAGTTTCTGTGCGTAGGGCGAGTTCTTCAGCATCTCGATCGCTTTCTTGTCGGCAGCAGCTTCCTCTTCCGGAATGTGCCTGAAGCCGAGGTTCTCATACGTGGCTTCGTCGGAGAACAGCATGCGGTCGTTGAACGCGTACTTCGAGCCCAGGTTGTGGCCGAGCACGATGTGCGCCAGTTCGTGCGAGAGCGCCATCGCCAGGCTCGACTCATCCGGTAGCACATCCACCAGGCCGCGGCTGATCACGATGGTGTTGCCCACGCTGAAGGTCTCGAGCGGCGAAGTGAGAAGCACGCGCGTCCGGACCGGGCGGGGAAGGTCGACGTTGTTCGTGATTTCGATGTTGTTAACGACGGTCTGCAGAATCTTGTCGAGTTCGCCTTCCGGAGCCAGCAAGCCGGCGCGGGTAAGGCGCTCGATCACGTTGTCTTCCGCCTGCTGCTGCCACTGGCGTTCAGCGGCGAGCGGCGAAGCATCCTGCGCGGTCGGGCTGTCGTCCTGCACGCTGTCCACGCGGATGTTGGTTAGTTCGTCGGACTGGCCGTCCTTTTTCAGGTCATAGCCCCAGATGCGGCTCTGCGCCTTGAACGCGATCGCGTTCTTCGCTCCCGCGCTGAAGTCGCCTTCCTCGCTGTAGATGAACGACGGCACCCAGTAGCCCGGAATCAGGTTCAGGCGCCAGCTGTCCATGTGGAAGAAGTACGCGTTGCGCGGCCGCGGCGCGTATGTGCCGTTCAGGCGCACGATGTTGTAGTCCTGGTCTTCGACCCACACGCGGCCCAGGAAGCGGCCCAGTCCGCTCTTCGGTTTGGGCGTCACATCAAACACCAGGCAGCGCACGTCGCCGAGAAATTCGCGCCGCACGTAGCGAAAATCATAGTGCTGGCGGTCGAAGTCGTTGCGATCGGCAAAGATCATCCATGAGAAACCCAACGGCTGATACTGCACCTTGAACAGCTTGCTGAAGCCGCCGAGCAGGTGCTTCTCCATGCTCTGGTCTTCGTGGATGTACTCCTTGCGGTCGATTGAGCTGCTCAGATCCATGCGCCCCAGGAAGTACTTGTCATTCTGAGGCACCGGCCCAAGCTGCGGATCGAGAGTGAGGTTCTGGAGATAAGTCTCGATCACCGGCGTACGCGCCTGCAGCATCTTGATCAGGCCCTTCTCACGCATGATGAAGCGGTCGACCACCTGATCCATGGTCGTCGGCTGCACGGCCGCCGGAGGCGGTGCGGGCATTGTGTTGGCTGGCGCGGAGTTTTGCGCCGGCGCAGCCGCGGGCTGCGAAGATGCAGGTTGCGACTGATCCGTCATTGTCGGCGAAGCAGACGTTTGGACCGAGGCCGGCTGCGATGTCGGCTGAGTATCGGCCGCATTCTGCGCTACCGCACTCAGCGAAAGCAGCAGGGTAGCAGGGACCATCCAATTCAAGGTACGCATGACTCTTATCTCCATGTTCTTAAAACCCATTGCTTCAGTACGCCAACTGGAAAACCACGTGCACGATTGCGGTTGAATCTACCGGTGTACCGGTACGCATCGCCGGCTTGAACCGCATGCGGTTAGCGGCGGCGATAGCGGCTTCATCCAGGCCATGACCGAGTCCGCGGACGACACGATTCACGTGCAGCTGTCCGTTGGCCCCGAACATGACTTCGAGCAGAACTTCTCCCTCCAGCTTCAGCTGGCGGGCTTCATCCGTATAAACCGGGTTCGGTTTGAAAGTGATCTCGACGGCATTCGTCGCCGGGCCGTCCTGCTGAACTTTTGGCCCGCCGTGCGAAAGCTCCTGTTGTCCGAATCCGCCGGTTGCGACCGCACTGCCACGGCCGTTGCTGCGGCCGTCGCCATTGCCGCCAGTGGCTACGCCATTGCCGAACCCGGCGCTCGCCACCGTTCCTTGCAGGCCCTTCGTGCCGCCGGTGCCGTTGCCCTTCCCGCCGCCCTCGGGCATGTCGAACGCGCCGGTAGCTGCGGCAACCAGATGTGCTCCCGGCTTGCCTTCACCCTTGATTCCGTTGGGGTCGCCGAAACCTCCGGTCTGTACCTTCTGCACCGGGGCATTCAGGGTTGGCGTCGCCGAGCTTCCCGTCGAAAACTCGCCGGTATGAATCAGCTGCGGACGCGCGCCGCCCGCCGTCATCTTGATCTGCGGCGCTGCGAAATTGTTCATCGCGACTTTCGGCGCCTCTGGCTCAACCTCGGGCTTCGGCTCGGGAGCGCGTATCTCACGCGGTACGACCAAATGTGGTACGGCTATCGGAACCGCTGGAAGCAGCTTTGCATGCACGGCCGGCGCAATCTTCGGTTTCGGCATCGGCTTTGGCTCATTGCCGGGCAGCGGAATGATCTCGGTAACGTGATAGTTCTGTTTGAGCTGCATCTTCTCGGGAAACAGCAAGCCGATGTTCACCAAGAGCAGGATGAACATGACCTCGATCCCGTAGCTGGTCGCCAGCGTCTGCCAGCTGATCCGCTTATCCGGGAGAAGCCCAAACTGTGGTCCGCGATACGGCGTAGCCATGTGCAAGTGCTCCGATAGGGAACCCGGGCCGGGGAGAGAGCGCGGGCGGAAACCTTACGGTAGGGGAAATCGGACAAGGGGTAAACGTGTCCGGCGTGGGTGTACCTTGGTAACACTGTGGAAATCGAGGTGGGAAGGTGGCCCGAAATGGGCGTCAGATCAGGGGCTTACGCGTGTTCTCACCGCTTGCTTCCGTCGAAAGTAGTAGAACACTGGGATGCCTGCCAGGATCACTACCGGCATATCCACCAGAATCGCCGACGATCCACCGGTGGAACTCCTAAGACTCTCGGTGAATGTGTAGTAAAGCAGGGTCGCAGAGGCCAAAACAAACAACATCGGAACCGCCGGATAACCCCACACCCGATAAGGTCGGTTGGCGTTCGGTTCGCGCCGCCGAAAGACGAACACGGTGCTGGCGGTGATCATGTAGAACAGCCACTCCGCAAAAATCGCCAGAGTGAAGAACTGCTGGAAGCTTCCACCCGCGAGCAACAGCGCTGCGGCCAGGCAGAATTGGAGAATGATCGCCGCCGATGGAGTCAGAAAGCGTGGATGTACGCGCGCGATGGAAGGGAAGAAGCTGCCGTCGCGCGCCGCCGCGAAGGGCACGCGCGCGCCGCTCATGGTTGTGCCGTTGAGGGTTACAAGCATCGAGAGCGCCATGCCCGCCGAGACGACGCTCGCGCCCAATGCACCCACCACAAACGCCACCGCGTCCGAAGCTGGCCGCGGAGAGCCCGCGATCGTCGTCGCTGGCAATACGAACTGCACGCCCGCGTTTACCAATATGTAAAGGGCGCCCACAATCGCAACGCCCGCAATCAACGCGATGGGAATATTTCGTTCCGGTTGGCGAATTTCGCCCGCGACCATGTTGAGATCGTTCCATCCGTCGTAAGCCCAAAGGGCCGCAACCAGCGCGGCCATGAATCCTGTGATACCGCCCTTCGCGCCCGTAAACGTCGTTGCGAAGTTGCTCCATCCCGGCGCAGCGCGCGATCCAAAACAAACCACAACGACTCCGAGGATGATCGCGATCTTCAGCAACGTGAAGACGAGTTGGAACTCGCCCGCCTTCTTCACTCCGATGTAATTCAGGAACGAGATTAACGCCGACGCGGTCACGGCGGTCAATTGTCCGTAGGTGACGGAGAGGGGAGTGGTGAGCACATGACGTGACAGGAACGCAAAAGCGGAGAAAGTTCCAAGGATGCGAACGAAACCTGTCGTGATGGTCGCAATCGAGGCGGGCTTCGAAATCAGGACCGTCGTCCATGCATAAAGAAATCCGCCGAGTGGCCCGTAAGCATCGCGAACGTAAACATATTCCCCGCCCGCTTCTGGTTTCATCGCACCCAGTTCCGCGTAGGTGAGAGCGCCGAAGAAAGAAAGCAGCCCGCCGACAAACCACGCGAGATAAACAAGTTTGGCGGACCCGACCGCCTGCATCATCTCCGACGGGACAAGAAAGATGCCACTGCCGATAATCGTCCCCACCACAATCGCCGTGGCGTGGGTGACGCCAAGATCGCGGGCAAGCTGGGGCTCGACGGTGGTCGTGGCGGCAGGCATCGGAGTGGGCAGTATACGGGAGCTGAAGCATTTAGCACTTGGCCGTTAGCATTTGGCCCTTCACTCTCGCGGTCGACCCAAATGGCTAAGTGCCAAATGCCAATTGGTAAGTGCTGCTTCGCTCGACTTCGGTCATTTCGAGGAAGGAATACGCGGTCCACCACCGGCACAAGCTCAAGTGCCGCATAGCTTATTGCTATCAAAATGCCACAGGAAGCCCCAGGATCGCCGATCGGGTGCCTGGATGACCTCAACGTCGGTGCGCCCTCCAAGCCCGCCCATATCGCTCCTAATCGCTATTAAAGGCCATTCTGGCAGAGCCCCGACCCTGTTTCCGGACCTAAAAATGACCATCACCATTTTTCTACACCTTAGCTATAAGTGAATCACTTTGAGACTGAGGCAGAAGCGGACTCTCGGGAATCTTTCCACATAAGGCTGGCGGCGTAGCCGATCCCGAATGTCACAGGCATCCCGATGGCCACATACCACGTCCACGGAATTCTGGTGCCCAGCCATAGGTAGAGTTCCGTGCAGAAACCAAAGAGCATTCCGATCATGGCGCCCGTCTGATTGGCGCGGCGCGTGAGAACGCCGAGCAAGAACACTCCCAGCAAAGCTCCATACGCGACGGAGGCGATCGACAACCCGACTTCCACCACTCGCGCCACTTTGTGCAGCGACAACACCGCTAAAGCAAAAAGCAGCATCGCCCACAGAAACGTCGACACGCGCGACAAGCGAAGCTGACTGCGCTCGTCAGTGTGCGGATGGCGGCTGAGGTAGAAGTCCATCATCGAACTGGAAGAAAGCGAATTCAGCGCTGCGCTGAGATTCGACATCGCCGCTGCAAGGATCGCGGCGATCAGCAGGCCGGAGATTCCGTGCGGCAGATGAGTCACGATGAACTTAGGATAGATGTAGTCCGCCTTGCCGAAGGCCGCCGAAGGCTGTTGATAGTAGGCCCACAGCATCACGCCCACGATCAGGAACATCGCGAACTGGAAAAAGATTGCGAACCCACTTGAGACCAGCGCCCTTGCCGACTGCCGCTGATTGCGCGCTGCCAGCAGTCGCTGCACGATCAGCTGATCGGTTCCGTGACTCGCCAGAGTGAAGAAAGCCCCGCCGATCAGCCCGGCCCAAAACGTGTAGGGCATCCGCCATGTTGGGGTGAAATCGAATACGCGCAGCTTGCCGGCGTTGGCGGCAAGATCATGGATTGCAGGCCACCCGCCGGGAACCAGATGCAGGATTACGCTGACCCCCACCAGTGTTCCGCCGATATAGATCACCGTTTGCACTACATCGGTCCAGATGACGGCCGCGAGCCCGCCCTCGAATGTGTAGATCAGCGTGAGCGCAGTGATGATCGCGATCGAGGCGATCTCGCCGGTTCCGAGGGCGATCCCCACCACAATCGACACGGCATAGACGCGTACGCCCTCCGCCGCGGCCCGCGTCACCAGAAACAGGGAAGCCGTTAGCGAGCGCAGTCGTTTGCCGAAGCGGCGCTCAATCAATTCGTAAGCCGTGTAGAGATCGCCTCGAAAGTAGTGAGGCAGCAACACGACGCTGATGATGATCCGGCCGACGATATAACCGAGGACAACTTGCAGAAACGTAAGGTTCGAATCGTAGGCGAGGCCGGGGATGCTGATGATCGTGAGCGTGCTCGTTTCCGCGGCCACGATCGAGAGCGCAATGGCCCACCACGGGATGTTTCGGTCGGCGAGGAAGTAGTCACGCAGCGTGCGCTGGCGCTTGCGGAAGCGCAGCCCGAACAGCGTAATGCCGACTAAGTAAACCGCGATGATGACGAGATCGAGGTGGTTCAGGCCCATTCGTTCGCAAAGCCGCCAACCATTATCACGTTCCAGGGCCATTGGCGGGAGTGAGAGTGCAGTGACGCTAGAGCACTTAGCATTCAGCCGTCAGCACTCAGCCAGTAGGCAGTTTACAGGTAGTCCGGAACGGAGAATGCGAATTGGAAGTGTCGTGATCGCAGTCCTCATTTGTAGCGCTGCCGTCCTGCGGTGTTTCCGTCCCCCGTTTCCGAGAGCGAGAAGCTGTGGCGACTGCCAGGAGGATGCCGACTCTATTCCTTCCCGTCCTTACGGCGCTCCGATGCTGTGTGCTGACTGCTGAGTGCTTATGGCTCTTTTGCGTTGCGATGTGCAGCGCTGCCCTGTGTTAAAACTTCCCCGTGGCGATCTATCTGGGCATCGATGGCGGGGGCACGAAGACGACGTGCGTCGTTGCCGACGAAGACGCTGTGCTTGGTTCGGCGACCAGCGGCGGCAGCAATATTACGCGATGGGGCGAAGCGCGCGTGCGCGAGGCGCTCGAAGCCGGCGTGAAGGCGGCATGCGCGGCGGCAAAAGTCGATCCCAAGAGAATCGACCGCACCTGTGTCGGCTTGTCGGGTGCGGGTCGTCCCGAGGTTCGCGATGCGGTCTCGCGCATGATGTCGGAAATTGTCGGCGGGCGCGTGCAGGTTGTGAGCGATCTCGAGACCACGCTAGAGTCCGCGTTCGGCGGTGGTCCGGGCGTGATTACGATCGCGGGAACGGGTTCGATCGCCTATGGACGCGACGCGCAAGGCCACACTGCGCGTTCCGGAGGCTGGGGATTGGCGATCTCGGACGAAGGCTCGGGACAGTGGATCGGGCGTTCCACGGTCAGTGCCGTGCTAGGCGCAACGGACGCGGGGGATGAACCTGCGCTGCTGGCGTCGATTCTGCAAGCGTGGAAGTTGTCGACACTCGACGAACTGGTGCGCCACGCGAACGCGTCGCCGACGCCAGATTTTTCAAGCCTTTTCCCGTTGGTTCTGGAGGCGAGCGGTCATGGGGTTGCGTTGGCGGCCGGTGTGCTTGATCGGGCAGGCGTGGAGTTGGCGGCCTTGGCCAGGAACGTGATCCATCGCCTGTTCGGCGGGGTGGGCAGCGTCCCGGTGGCCATGTCGGGCGGAGTCTTTCGTCAGTCGGAGCGGGTGCGGGAGGTTTTCTACAATAGCGTCGTCGCAGAGTTTCCGCAGGCTCGGGTGCGGACAGCGGTGGTCGATCCCGTGGATGGGGCTCTGGCGCTGGCACGCAAGGCGCGAGTGTGAGATTGCCTGGGCATTAGTTCGCGTGCCGCCCCCCGAAAGGGGACCCGGATCATTTCGGCGGAGGTCCCCCGGACTTACGTCC
>Ga0210401_10000106_pt1 | contig 94401 bp, 89 predicted proteins | sample IncBWH32MmetaG_FD_150866 | JGI IMG/M metagenome (GOLD analysis project Ga0210401, IMG submission 150866) | Forest soil microbial communities from Barre Woods Harvard Forest LTER site, Petersham, Massachusetts, United States - Inc-BW-H-32-M | ecosystem: Environmental > Terrestrial > Soil >...
GCCAAAGGCCTTGAGATTGCCGCCGTCGTCGAGAATCGCTACGTTCTCGCTAACGCCAAGTTCTCTGGCTTTCGCCACCGCTGCCTCCACCATTTTCTGCGCCAGCTCATAAGAGATGCTGTATTTCTTCACCACGTTAGCCATTGAACACCTTCCTTGACTTGATTTTGTATTGCGTCCGGACACGCATATCGAGACTGTGGGGCCACCGCGCCGTCGTGCATGAGACTCGACATCATCCCCGCACTTCGCAATCAATTCGACGGTCGCCGTTTTGCAGAATCACTTTGCCGAGATGCCGGTTCCCGCTTCCCTCGTCGATCAAACTTGCGCTCAGGCATTCATTCCGCCATCAACGGTAAGATTCGACCCGGTAATGTACGAGGACTCCGGACCGGCGATGAACGCCACCGCGGAGGCGATCTCGTCAACACGCCCATAGCGGTCGAGCGCGGTGGCGGCCTTCTGAGGCACTGCCCAATCGCCCGCTGCGGGATTCAAATCCGTGTCGATCGGACCCGGCTGGACGTTGTTCACCGTGATGCCCCGGCTCCCGATCTCTCGAGCCAGTGCCTGAGTGAACATCTTCACGGCTCCCTTCGTGCCCGCATAGGGCACAAGCCCGGGCGCCGCGACACGCTCGCCCACGGCGGAACCGATCGAGATGATGCGGCCGCCGCTCTTCATATGCTTCAGCGCCGCCTGCGTCGCGATGAACACGCCACGGACGTTGATGTCAATCACGCGATCCATCTCCTCCAGCGTGGTCTCTTCGAACGGCTTCGGAATGGCGGTGCCGGCATTGTTCACTAGCACATCAAGCTGGCCGAAGGTCGCAACGGTCTTTTCGACCGCAGCCTTCACAGCTTCAGCGTCGGCAGCGTCGGCAGCGTCCGCTTGGATCGCGACAGCCTTTCCGCCACCCTGCTCAATCGCTTTGACCACAGCGGAAGCCGCGCTGGCGTCCTTTGAGTATGTGATGGCCACGCTCGCTCCGTCCGCGGCCAGACGCTTAGCGATTGCCGCGCCAATGCCGCGCGAGCCGCCCGTAATGAGCGCGATTTTTCCTTCCAGTTTCCTAGTCATCGTTCTTTTCTCCAATTCCTCTAATCTCGTTCCTTGCCGATCCAGTCGCGTATGTAGGGCGAGCAGTTGAGAAGCGTGACACCTCGTGCTTCACAAGCCCCGAGGAAGCGAACAATCTCCACATCGACCAAGGTCACTTCCTCCAGGTCCAATATGATTGCCGGTCCGCTCTCACGAATCTGCTTCTCTAGTTCCTCCAAATGCTCCGCCCGCATCCGGCCTATCAGTCGAATAGTCGTGCTGTCCCCCGCGGAGTACTTTTCGATCTTTAAGGTCATATTCGACCTGTCGGACACTTCACGTGCACACAGATGGCAATCTCCGCGCCACTCGCAATCAATTGTTTTTATTGGCCTTTAGCTTGTGAGGTCAGGCCGCAATTTCAGCATGCGCTGAAAATTCAGCATCGGTGTGCGCGTCGAGTAAAGCCCCGTCGGTTCGGGCCCATCGACAATCCTGTATAGGTTGGAAGGGAGGCAAAATCCCGGAAGGCCAAACGGAAAACTACGAAGTCTTGAAATGATGCCGGTTGATTCCGAGTCTTCTAATCTTTGATTCGAGCGTCTGTCTAGGTACGCCCAGTTTCGTGGCGGCGCCCGTGGGACCCGAGACCAGGCCCTCCGCCTCGCGCAGCGCATTTTCAATCATTGTTTTCTCCCGTTCGGCAAGGTCCGTGGGCAACAGAGCAGAGGCCGCAGCCACCTTGGGAGCCGCGCGCGTAAGCCAGGCTTCGTCTACAAAGAAGGTCTCCCCTTCAGACAAAATCACCGCTCGCTCGACTACGTTTTGCAACTCGCGGATGTTTCCCGGCCAATCATACGCGTGGAAGAGTTCCATAGTCTTCTTGTCAATGCTTCGAATCTTCTTGCCCGCTTTTTGGGCGTAACGGTCGATCAGGTATCCAACCAATAACGAAATGTCACCGATACGCTCACGCAATGCCGGTAGTCGAATCGGGAAAACATTCAGGCGGTAAAATAACTCCTGACGGAATTTGCCTTCAGCCACCGCTGAAGTCAGGTCTCGATTGGTAGCCGCTATCACCCGTACATCAACCGAAACTGTTTGACTGCCGCCCACTCGTTCGAATTCCCGCTCCTGAAGAACTCGCAGCAAGGCAACCTGCGTCTCCGCCGGAAGGTCGCCTACTTCATCAAGGAAGATCGTTCCTCCATCGGCCGATTCGAAACGGCCCAGGCGGCGCTGAGTGGCCCCCGTGAAGGAGCCTTTTTCATGTCCGAACAGCTCGGACGCAATAAGAGAGGCCGGAATTGCCGCGCAGTTCACCCGAATGAAAGCACGGTTTGAACGCTTGGACCGGTTGTGAATCGCGCGAGCAATTAGCTCCTTTCCCGTTCCAGTCTCACCTAACACCAGCACTGTGGAATCCGTAGGAGCTACCTTCGAAACTTGAACCAGCACTTGACGCAACGCCTCGGAGGAACCGACGATTTCCTCGAACATGGATGAGCGCACGATGTCTTCGCGCAATGCAACGTTTTCGTTTCGTGTCCGGTCTTCGGCGCGCTTGCGATCATCGATGTCGGTTCCCGTTGCATACCAGCGCACCAATCGTCCCTGTTCGTCGTGGAACGGGTTGTAACGGAGGAGGATCCAGCGATACTGACCGTCCTTCCGGAGCACTCGTTGCTCGATTTCAAACGGCAGGCCGCGAGCCAAACCTGTTTTGCGCTCCTCGCGCACCCTCTCAAGATCTTCGGGATGAAAGATACTGGCGCGAAAGTCCGAGGTGACTACATCTTCCATGGTGAGCCCGGTATAGTCGAGCATTGTCTGGTTCGCGTAGAGCGGGTGGCCCTTCGCGTCCAGGACGACAATGGTTTGCGGTATAGCATCGGTAATCCGGCGAAGCTCACGCTCGTCCTCAAGGAGTTTCTTCTCCGCTCTTTTTCGATCTTCGATGTCGGTATTGCTTCCAAACCACCTGACGACGTTGCCTTCGGCGTCACGCTGCGGAACGATACGTATGAGGAACCATCGGTACTCACCGTCATATCGCCGGATGCGAGTTTCCAGTTCACCTAGTTTGCGGGCTTCTACCAAGGCAAGCCATTCATGTATGAGCCGTTCCAGGTCATCGGGGTGAACGACAACCTTCCAACCCCAACCTTTCCCCTCCTCCAACGAGAGACCGGTGTACTCGTACCAGCGCTTGTTCAGGTATTCCTTGGATCCGTCCGGCAAGCTCGTCCATAGGAAAGACGGAACGGTGTCGATCACAGTCTGGAGCCGAGCCGCTTCCTGGACGAGCTTTTCGAAAGCATCGCTCAGTTCGGGGCTTTCGCGATTTTGGGCCAGCTGGATCATGTTCGCTCAGTCCACCGGGGCGTTAGGGCGATTGTAGCAATTTCAAATCCAGAGCCGGAGGCACGCTTTTCGGGCCCTTGCTGTTATAAGGATACATCTGTTTGGCTAGGTGACATCCCGAGCTCCTGGACTCTGAAGCATTCGACAAGACTGCGCTCAAACTGACTTCGTTTCATGGCTTCGAGGAAGGGTGAGCGTCAGTCTACATATCCGACGCCCTACGAGCGGACCTTTTGGAACGTCGTGGCCGGAAATCGCTCTGCTTGCAAATCCTTGTTGATGAGTATATACTCATTTATAGAATATAGATGTAATGGCGAAGCCGAAGAGCGAAGACAAACGCAACGCGATCCTTTCAGCCGCCACCCAGGTTTTCGCGGAGCGGGGACTGGGTGCTCCTACCGCAGCCATTACAAGTGCGGCCGGGATTGCGGAAGGCTCGCTGTTTACCTACTTCAAGACGAAGGATGAGCTGATCAACGCGTTGTATCGCGAGCTCAAGTTGGAGTTGGCGGATTCGATGATGTCCGGTTTCCCACGAAAGCAGAGCGTGCGGCATCGATTGGAGCACGTCTGGAATGGCTACGTGCATTGGGGCGTCGCTAACCCGGACCACCAAAAGGTTCTCAAGCAGATTCAGTTCTGGGGTGGGCTGACACAGGAGTCGAAGCAGGCGGGATCCGCACCGTTCACCGAAATGCAGAGGATGACGGAGGATGCGGTGGCACAAAGGATCTATAAGGATGTGCCGCAGGCTTTCATCGGGGCGACGCTGGTCGCGCTCGCGGAGATGACGATGGATTTTATGGTGCGGGAGCCGGAAAGCGCGGAGATGTACCGGACCGCCGGGTTTGAAATGCTCTGGACCGCAGTTACTCGCCGCTAGTCTTTTTGTGAATCTTTCATGAGTGCGTAAGCATTCATAATGATAGGGGGAGACAAAATATTCGTGGAAAGGAAGACCAGCATGACGAAGTGGGCTCTGGCTGACATTCCATCACTGCACGGCAGACTGGCAGTGGTAACTGGAGCGAATAGCGGCATCGGCTGGCATACCGCGCTTGAACTGGCGCGGGCCGGCAGCGAGGTTATTTTGGCATCCAGAACAGAGGCGAAAGGGCGCGACGCCGTTGACCGAATCCGGCAGGAGGTTCCCCAGGCAAAAGTCCGGGCGGAGGTGCTCGACCTGGCGAGTTTGCGATCCGTGCAGAGCTTCGCGGCAAAAATCGACAGGGAAGCGAAGTTGGATCTTTTGATCAACAACGCCGGCGTGATGTCGGTGCCGACACGGCAGGTGACGGAGGACGGATTCGAGCTGCAGTTCGGAACGAACTTTCTGGGACCATTCGCCCTCACGATGTCATTGATGCCGGCGCTCATGCGGGGCGCCGTCGCCAAAAGTCACCACCGTTTCAAGCGGTGCGGCCAATATGGGAATGAAGAAAATCAACTTCGGCGATCTTCAATGGGAGCGTTCCTACAGACCCTGGACCGCGTATTGCCAATCGAAGCTGGCGGACTTGATGTTCGCGGTTGAGCTGGGACGGCGCAGCGCATCCTCAGGCTTTCCGCTGGTCAGCAACGCGGCTCACCCTGGATATGCTCGCACGAACCTTCAGACCAGCGGTCCGGGACGGCAACAGAATCTGGGCGAGAAGATCATGGAAGCATTCATGTCCCATGACGCTGCCCACGGAGCGATGCCGACTTTGCGCGCCGCCACGGCTAGAGATGCGATCTCCGGAAGCTACTTTGCGCCGGAACGCATGTTCCAGTTGAAGGGCGACCCGGTTCCTGTGCCCATTCCGAAGCCGGCGCGGAACGAAGCGGCGGCGCGGCAGTTGTGGGAAACAGCGCAGGGCCTGACTGGCGCCGCATGGCGTGTCGCGGATCCCGCACCTGCGTTTGCCGGGCGATGACGGGCGAGGGGCACCTCGATCATTCATTCGAACATAACTAAAAGGAGATTGATATGAAATACCGACTCTTGGGCAACAGCGGACTTCGAGTTTCAGAGGCAGCGCTGGGCACCATGACCTTCGGCGATGACTGGGGTTGGGGTACAGCCAAGGACGAGGCACTGAAAGTATACGATGCCTTCCGCGAGGCTGGGGGCAATTTCATCGACACTGCCAACATCTACACGAACGGGACGAGCGAATCGTTCCTCGGCGACTTTATGGACGGCCATCGCCAGAGCGTGGTGCTTGCCACGAAATACACCAACGCTTTTCCGGGCACAGACCCAAACGCTGCAGGCAACCAGCGCAAGAATATGATGCAGGCGGTGGAAGCGAGTCTCAAACGACTGAAGACCGATTACATTGACCTTTATTGGGTCCATATCTGGGATCAGATCACGCCCGTCGAAGAGGTCATGCGAGGACTCGACGATCTGGTTCGAGCGGGCAAGGTGCTCTACACGGGCATCTCCGACGCTCCGGCCTGGTGGATAGCGCAGGCGAACACACTAGCCCAGCTACGTGGGTGGTCTCCCTTCGTCGGGTTGCAGATTGAATACAGCCTGATCGAGCGCTCGGTCGAGCGGGAGCTGATCCCGATGGCTGGGGCGTTGAACATCGGAGTGACGGCGTGGTCGCCGTTGGCGGGCGGCGTACTGACCGGCAAGTATCACGGCCACGGGTCGCCGGAGCAGGCGCGCATGACCACCGACATGGCGAAAGACTTCATGCCGGAGCCAGTGCGCGGCGGCCGCATCGTCGCCGCCGTCAAGAGTGTGTCCGATGAGACCGGCCGCAGCATGGCGCAGGTGGCGCTGGCGTGGCTTCGCTACCGCCCCGTGCCGGTCATTCCGATCATCGGCGCGCGGAAGCTTTCGCAGTTCCAGGACAATCTAGCGAGCTTCGAACTGACGCTCTCAGCAGATCAATTGAAGACGCTGGACGAGGCAAGCGTGATTGAACTCGGGTTCCCATACGAAATGTATGCAAAGGCGATGCCGCGAGCAATCTGCTACGGCGGTCTGCGCGACCAGATCCTGGCATAGGCGCATTTCGAATTTGCTAAACCATCATGAGACGACCGCTGGCCCGGGGTTTCAGAAGCGAACAGGAGAAACTAAATGAAAGCAATCGTCATCGGAAGCGGAACTATCGGATCTGCCGTAAGGAAAGCATTGGAGGAGAAGGGACACGAGGTCGTCTCTGTCGGCCGCAAGTCCGGCGACTACCAGGCGGACATTTCCCATCCCGAGAGTCTGAAGGCGCTCTTCAGTCGGATTGGCTCTTTCGATGCCGTGGCCAACGCTGCGGGAGACGTGTCCTTCGGGGCTCTCGAAGAGAGCACCGACGAGCAATGGGCGAATTCGATCAAGTTCAAGGGGATGGGCCAGATCAACCTGGTCCGGGCTGCGCTCCCCTTCATTGCCGATAGGGGATCGTTCACATTGGTGTCGGGTGTCCTGACCGATGAATACCTGCACGGCGGAACCATCGGAACGACCATCAACCATTTAGTCGAGGGCTTCGTGAAGGGGGCGGCCGTCGAACTGCCGCGTGGCCTGCGGATCAATTGCATCAGCCCGACGGTTCTGACCGAATCGGTCGCTTACCACGCCTATTTCGCCGGCTTCATTCCTGTGCCCGCGTGGGAAGTCGGCCAGGCTTATCTGCGCGCGATGTCAACGCGGATCACCGGGCGCATCCTCAAGCTGCACAAGACCAGTTGCTGACGAGGCGGCCGAGGCTCGTCCATAGACTGAATGAGGAATCGGCGCATTTCGAATTTCGTCCGAGCATGAATGAATCAAGAAAGGATCAGAAAATGACACAGAAAACTTGGCTGATTACCGGAAGCGGCAACGGGTTGGGGCGGAACATCGCCGAGGCGGCGCTGAAGGCAGGTGACAACGTGGTAGCCGGAGCGCGTCGCACGGAAGAACTGGCGTCGCTGGTGGCGCAGTACGGTGAGCGGGTGAAGCCCGTTACTTTAGAAGTGCGCGATGAGGCGGCCGCAAAGGCAGCCGTGGGGTTAGCGGTGGACACTTTCGGGCGGCTGGATGTGCTGGTCAACAATGCCGGCTATGGGCTGATTGCGCCATTCGAGCAGATAAGTGCGGAGGACTTCCAGGCGGTCGTGGACACGTGTTTCTACGGCGTGGTTTACACAACGCGCGCCGCCATACCGGTAATGCGCGAGCAGAAGAGCGGTCACATCTTTCAGGTGTCGTCGGTGGGTGGCCGCATCGCTTACGGCGGCAATACGCCATATCACGCGGCCAAGTGGGCCGTGGGCGGCTTCAGCGACGCTCTGGCGATGGAGGTCGCGCCGTTCGGGGTCAGGGTCTGCACGCTGGAGCCGGGCGGCATTCGGACCAACTGGGCGCGGCGCGCAGGGCAGAATGCGCCGGATCTGCTGCCAGACTATGAGGCCTCGGTCGGTTCGATGCTCAAGCTGCTGCGGAGCCTCGAAGGACGTTCGGAAGGCGATCCGCTCAAGATCGCAGATGTGATTGTGCAACTTGCGAACAGCGATGAGATGCCGGTCCGATTGATCCTCGGTGTGGATGCGGAGAAGCGCGTCCATCAGGCGGAAGCTGCGCGTGCACGCGAGGATGAGAAGTGGCGGCATCTCACTTTGTCAACAGTGTTCGAGGATGCGGAATCCATTCCTGAGCTGCTGAATCACTAGCAGCGAAAACTCAGGGCTTTACTCCGTAGCCTTCGAGGGCGAGATTTGGCTTGAACTCGATGACGGCAACACCGTTCACCTCGAGCGCGGTGACGTGGTCGTGCAGAATGGCACTCGTCACGCATGGCGAAATAGGGAACAAGACCGGTGACGATGTTGTTCTTCTTAAACGGCGCTGAGAGCAAACTAGCGTAGCCAATCTGACCCCGCGTCCGGGCGAGTTGCGGAAGCAGCCCGGCTCGTTCAGGCCGCGGAAGCGCAGTCAAGGGTGCTCCGTGAAGGAGGATGGCCGCTGGTAATTGCGTCGGAGGTCTTGGATCGATGAGCACCTGCCTTGGGCGCAGCCCGACAGCTTCCAAAGCTTCTTTTAATTCTCCACACTTCTAATGGTTTCAACAATTTGGGGAATCTGCTTTTTGCTCAAAAGTAACCCCAACAGTTCCAACACAAAGAGTTTTGACACGGTTTTGCCACGGTGCGATCAGGGCTGAACCGACGTCGCTGCGGCGTGTTTAAGTTTAAGAGTTGACCCGGTCTTCGACTTCTTTCAGGTCCGCGATTACCTGATCGAACGGCGGAGTTTCGCCAAAGAACATCTCGCGCATGTCCCGGTAGTCGCTTCGAATCTGAGCGACGTGGGAGTCTGGAGGGCATACCCGAAGGCTTCCAGGCCGGGCCAAATCGTACCGCGCCCCAGCTTCCCGGAAGAAGACCTTCTTATGCTCTACAACGCTTGCCAGCAGACCGACGTCCGTGATCGCAAGCTGCCCGTAGTCGTGCCGGTACAAACGGGAGAGGTCATAGTGGTGCCGCGAGAGGCGGGGCGGCATCTTGCCCGAATGGAAGACAGCATGGAGTAGCGTGGCCTTCTCCCAGAACGTGCGTTCAGGACGAAGAACGTGGACTTCCGTGGACGGCCGAGCGAGGAGACCTGGAAGTGCGTCAGCAATGTACGGCTGGATCGACTGCTGCTCAGAGGGCCACACATCCCCTCTGCACCCAAACTCAAGCCGAACGACGGGACGAATGTAGGTACCCAGCCCATACAGATCCTCTTCCAAGCCGAGCGGGTAGGCGAACAAGAGGCTCTGCCGGTCGGCGTCGGCCGGATCCTCACTGATCTTCCAACCTGTCTCCCCTAGGACAGAGCGAAATGACTGCTGAAGCTCGTCGAGGATGGTGCCCTGAACAGTCTGAGAACATTTGGTCGCCAGTTCATCCAGTTTTCGGTTCCGCTTGTTTGTGCCCAGGATGTTGGGAGGGTCCTGGTCTCCGGTGAAACCGAGGGCATGGCGGTCGAGGACGATATCAACGTCTTCTGAGAAACGCTCGATGACCTTGTAGACCTTGGAAAGTGAGGTTCCGCCTTTGAAGAGGGGGCCCGGCAACGTCGGACTTGAGAAGATTCTTTGGAGCGTCCAGCAGACCCAGAAATCCTTTTCAATGATCGTGGCCGAACCCAACCGCGAGCGGGCGGCGGCCTCGCGGAAAACGGTTGCGCGCTCCGCGGCGGGGAGTAAGGCGAAGTGATCCATTGTGGACTCGCCCTAATTCTAGGCCGTGACCGCGTCTATTGCAGAAGCCATCCACTGTGGCGCATGATGCACCAGCTTCTTCAGTCCAGTCTTTGCATCTAATGGCAGGTTGTGCCGAAGTTGCCGGATGACGCCATCGGTAAGGTGGTCTGGCCCAAACGCACGAATCGCCTGTAGCGCGACACCTGCCGGAGTGCCAGCCCCCAGCAAAGCCCTTGGGCCGGCGTGCTTGAAATGGATGATCTGGTTTCCGACTTTGATCTTCCGCGAACTGCCGTCGATCAGATATACGATCTGCGCGGGAACTTGCGAAGAGAGACCTAGCGCGTTGGCTGCCCGCGCCGGCGTCGGTTGCATGCGATAACCTGACTGATCCGCGATAGCCCTCGCGACTGCATCGGGATCCGGCGAGAGCGGACCGAGCGTGGGATGGTTCTTAGGGACATCGTAGACACCTCGAGAGATTCGTCTGATCTTGCCTGCTTTCGTCAATCGGCTCAGTGCTTGATCCACGGCAGCGCGATTGCCCAAGTCATCGAACGCCCTAGGGGTGAACGCCGCTCCCGGACTGGCCGCTTTTACGCGCTTCAAGACTTTCAGAGTGAGATCGGCCATGTCAGAAATATAGTAGCATATTTCTGACAGGCAGGGGTGAGATTTGCCACGCGCTATCCTTCATAATCCTCTCGGGGAAAATGGATCAGCAGTGATTTGGCGTGAAGGGATCTCGTCGACCTGATATCGGCTATGATCGAACGCCGGACCTCCTGCGTGTGAAGCAGAGCGTCCCGCCTAACTCCTTGATTACAGAGCGAATATTTTCGTCTAGAACTTCAATCTAAGCACCAAAAATACCTCTCTGGGTGGGTAATTGGGTGGGCAGTTCTCGCAATGATCTGATCTCCTGCCTTTGCATAGACGGTCATCGTCTACCCACGTCGACCTCGACCTCGCCCATCGAAGACTATTTTATCTATCTTGCCCATTGATGCAGGTACGATGAAACGCACAGCGTTGATGAAAAGTCGGCCGCCGCCCTAATTGCCCCGAGAGTCGCGTTTGCGTACGGATAATGCGACTTCGGTGATTCTCCCGCGCGGGGAACTTCGGTCTTAGGTCGCGCAGCCGATTGCTTCGCACCACGCGAGTGCGACAAAGAGCGAATGATCACAGCTTTTGTCATCGCCAAGATCGCAATCCCCTGGGACGGCAAACCGCTCGGCCAGTGAAGGCCCGATCGTGAGAAGAGTCTCGGTGATCACCTCATACGAAGCGGTCATGTTCTGAACTGTGAATCCTGCTTGCCCCAGTAAGCGGCCAATCTTGCGGCCCACGTTAGGATCCTTCGAGCCACTCTTCTGGTTCGCGACGTAGGCGGCCAGGGCCTGAGCCGGACGGTCTGATGCTGCGTCGATAAGAAGCCCACCCAGATCCGCTGCCCGTATGCCAATCAACCCGCCCGGCTTCAACACCCTGCGTAGTTCCAGAAGGGCAGCGTCAGGGGCAGACAGGTGCCCAAGCAGCGCATGGGAGAAGACTGCATCGAAGGATCCATCCTCGAACGGAAGCTCGTAGACACTCGCCTTTCGAAATTCGACATTCAGCCCCTCCCGTTCGGCCCGGTCGCGGACGTTGAGGAACTGGGAGTCCTCAAGGTCAATCCCCGTCACCTGTCCCGGGGACACGGCCCGCGCCAGACCGAGCGTGATTGTCCCCGGACCGCAACCGGCGTCGAGCACGCGCCAGCCAGGCCTCAGTTGCGGCAGAAAGAATCCACCGTGAACCTCCGCGGTTCGATGCTCTAGGAAGCTCAATACCGGAACGTTGTACCCGGGTGTGTATGTATCTGAGTGCATTTCAAACTCCTCTTTCAAACTCGTTTTCGACCTGGTGGATCCAGCGCAATTCGTCCTTGACCCGAGTCTGAACGCGGTCGAGAGCCACTGCGCCGAATGACTTCGGTCTTGTCGCTTCCCGAAGCTCCGAAAGTTCCATGGCACGTGTCGTCAAATAGGACTTCCGAGCGGCCACAATAGCTTCTCGCTTCTCTTTGGGCAACACATCAAAGAGTGCCACCCGAAACAGGAATGCGCCCTCGTCGCCCGCTTCCTGATCCCCGAAGGTTCCGAGTTGTTCGATCAGACTCTTCCTGCCCGCTGGGGTGATGCGGTATTGCTTCCGCTGCTGACCCCGATCGCCTGGCACACTGGCCTGTTCTACCCAGCCGTTCCGCGTGAACTTCTTGAGCGACGGGTAGATCACATTGTTGTGCATCGCGCCGGTCCCAAAAATCAGACCCGCCGTCTTCTTCAGGGAATATCCGTATGCCGCTCCCCGCAAAAGTGCAGCCAGCAAAACTAGGTCATTCATGACACTGTCAATACTGACCTAATAATTCTTGTTTGTCAATATGCCCTACGAGGTCTGCGATACTCTGATTCTCGCCACTGTAAAAATTCGACAGTGAGCCTGCTACCCCGCCCGCTGGAGTAACCGGGCCGCACCTGTGCGGTGGGTTGTGTGTAGTCGAGGGCTGGCTGAACGGGTTTCTTCCGGTTGCAGTTCCACAGTTGAGGAATGTGGACCGCATCTGCGAGGACGCCAGCGGATCGGGACCAACGACTCGTCCGCGGTTTCGGCTTCCAACGGGTTAACTTTGCCGCCACCGATCACGGCGTTCCGGGTGAGCAAAAAGCGACGAGTTCCACCACCGTCAGCCTTTCTGCCCCCGCTGGCCGCTCGGGGAGCACCAGGCAGCGCAGTTCGGCCGTATTGTCCCAAACGCGCACTTCGACGTCGTCCGCCAACTCCCAACCCGAATTCGCGCAACACGCCGCGCGGTCAATCACCGAGCGCGAACGATTACAATCCCGGTGTGTGCCCGACGGCCTGCTCGAGTTCTGCCCAAGCAAGCAGATATCCCAGGCTCGCCTGGAGATAATCCGCCTGAGCCTTATACGTTGCGGCAGTAGCTTGGCGCCGTTCGGACACCAATACCACGTCCTGGGTCAACTGGTTCTGCGCTAATCGCTCGCTCTCCTGCCGCAGTTTCACTACCTGGTTCGCTACCTGGACGAGACTCTTGGTCCGCTCCAGTTTGTTATAGCTTCTCTCGATTCCAACGGCCACCTGGTCCTTTAGCCGGCGTAAATCTTCTTCAACTTGCGCCAATTGCGCGTCGCGCTCGCGCACGGCCGCGCGTCGTTTGCCGAAGTCGAACACATCATAACTGAGAGTGACACCGAACGTGCCGAAGTTCCGTACAAGAAAGGGAACGCCGTCCTGGTAGCTCTGGCGCGCATAGGCGGTAATATCTGGGATGTAGGCCGACTTCGCGGCGATCAAGCCCGCCCGTGCCTTCCGGACCGCTTCCTCCGCGGCTAAAATGTCTGGGTTCTCCGACCATGCGGTCTGTGTATACTCTTCGCGAGGGCGCAGCTCAAAAGTCGCCGGGACTGCCGGATCAAGTTCGAGTATTGTGTCTAGCGGAAGCCCCAACAAGTCGTTGAATTCCGTGCTGAGATCGGATAGCTGGAGCCCAGCGGTGAGCACAGACTGTTGACTTTCGAGCAGGCCCGCGCGACTTTGTATCGTCGCTACATTAAGAGCATTGCCGTTGCGCACGTCTTGTTCACTCTCTCGCAGATGCTCCTCGGCATATGTGCTTTGTTGTTCGGCCGCTCGCTTCTGAAGATGGGCGATCAGTATGCCGAAGTAAAGACTATGCACCTGGAGGGCAACCAGGTTCTCTGCCTTTTTCAGATCATCGCGTGACACGGCTACCTCCGCGGCTGCGATCCGGTTGGCTTCATGAATCCGGATCAACTGAGTCAGCGGCTGGGAGATCATGGTGCCACTGGAGAACAGCGTCTTCTGTCCCTGCGGTAGTCCGACATTTTGCGCGGGATTTAGCGACCCAGCCGTTGTTCCAAGAGCGCCGGCCGGGATCACGACATTCTGCAGATCCGTGACGTGCAGGACGTTCGTTTGGTTTGTGATTGACGGAAAATATGCGGAACGTTGGCCAGCTCTTTTCTGCTCGTTCTCAACCACCTTTAGGCGTGCGATCTTGAGTGAACGATTGTGAGTGATCGCGAGATTTACCGCCTCTGTCAGCGTGAGGCGCTGCACTTCAGCCGCCTTTTGAGGGACGGCTGACAGCACGGCAAGCCCCGCAACTGCCAGCGTCCGAAACAGATTTGCACGATTCATTGCATGTTCCTCAAGTCCTTATAACTAAATTTGCTGGGCTTCAGGAGCAGCATCAGCAACAGATAAACGACGACGAACCACCCGATCAGGATGAATCCATCGGCCGTCGCCAGCGTGTAGGCCTGCGCTCGCACTTGTTGGCCCAGAAAACCAACCGCACGGTATTGTGCCTCCTCCGACCCGGTAGATCCCGGCAGCACCCCTCCGCTCAGCATTTGTACTCGTTCGGCCGCAAGCCAGCTGCCGGCTTGTACGTGGAGCCCCAACAGGTTGGAATGAAACTTTTCCCGCACTGAAATGAAGTGCGTCATGACAGCTACGCCGACTTGTCCGCCGAAGAGACGGATGAAGTGAAGGAATCCGGAGTACGTGGCAGCATTGGCGGCACTTGTCAAGGCACCCGCTTCCATCCCCTGCAAAACGAGACTGCCTACCAAGCCGACGTACGAGCACGCGAACCCGGTTGCCAGAAAAACCTCCGCGATCTCGAAGCTGGTACCTGCCCACGAAGTGTCGAGGTGCGCGCAGGTCCAGCAGCTTACCGCGACAGTCGTGAGCCCCAGCGCTAAGATCAGCCGCGAGTTGGTATGGATCATAAGCACGGCGACGAGCCAAACTACGGCAAACATCGGCACGGCCACCCAGGCAAGTGCCTGACCGGTCTCAAGAGCCCGATATTGCTGGACGTTGTTAAGGAATCCGGGTACGAGCACAATGGTGGCCAGATGCACGAACCGAAACACGAAAATAGATAAGGCGAGGATTATGATGTTCCGCCGGGTGAGGAAGGAAAGAATTAATGTTGGATTCGGCTGCATCATACGCCTTACGAACGCCGCTGCCAAAAGGAAGATTCCAGCGACTAGCATTGCCACAATTACTCCGGAATTCAGCCAATCCAGCCGCTCGCCCTGATCCAGAGCGCCGTAGACAAGACTCAGACCAGCGCTGAAATACGCGAATCCACGCCAACTCGGCCTCGCGTCCGGCAGAGGCCTGCGCGGAATTCCAAAATAGACGCAGGCCATCATCAACGGGGTCAAAACCACGGCATTCCAGAAGATCCAGTGCCATGACAGATGTTCGGAGTACCAACCCTGAAGCGCAGACGCAATGTTACTGCTGAAGACAATGTCCGCCGCATAAGCTGCAATCCCGAAAATTATTAGCCGCTTTGGAAGAGCGGTCAAAACGAAGGTCATGGTCAGGGAGTAGAAAGTGCCTGACATCAGGCCGGCGATCACGACCAATGCCAACATTCCCCAGTAGCTGGGCACAAAGGGCAGTAGTGCCGACGTCGCCGTGAAGATAGCGGCCGCCGGTAGCAGAATCCTGCGGGGACCGAACAAAGCGTTCAAGAAGACGACAAAGACGCCGCTGAACATCATCGCCATGTTGAGCGCGGTCGGGATCCAGGAAGCCTCGTCGAAACCGAGGCCGGCAGCGCCGCGGAGGTCCGGCAGCCCGACGCTCAGCAGGCGCCCGTTCAATGTAGCGATTCCCGCACCCAGAAAGACTCCCAAAATTCCCACGTAGGGGTTCGAAGTGATCTGAGATCTACCAGGTTGCGACGGCGGCGGCGCGGCTTTGGGCTCTGAGGCTGTCACGTGAGAATCTCCATCACTGGCCAGCGCTATTCGTACGAACAGTGGCAATCACGGAGAGCCCTGGCCGCAATCGCTCGGCTGTTGCCTGGCCCGCATCGAGCACGATCTTCACGGGTACCCGCTGCACTATTTTTGTGAAATTGCCGGTTGCATTGTCGGGCGGCAACAACGCGAACTGCGAGCCGCTGGCGGGAGACACATGATCGACTTTCCCTCGGAAAATCACGCCAGGAAATGCATCCACACGGATCTCGGCGGGGTCGCCCGAGCGGAGGTGGCGGACTTGGGTTTCTTTATAGTTGGCCTGCACCCAAATCTCGCTTTGCACGAGCGAGATTACCTGAGTGCCTGGACTGACCAGCTGTCCAGTGCGCACCCTGCGTTCGCTGACGATTCCACTCTCTGGCGCTACGATTTGGGTGTAACCCAGGTTGATCTGCGCCAATGCGAGTGACGCTCTCTTCGAATTTAGGTCTGCGCGAAGCAGAAGTTCCTGGGAGTCCAGCACGGCGCGCTGGCGCTTCTGCGCTTCGAGTTCAGCCTTCTTGCTCCCTAGCTGAGCGCGCGACCGGGCCAGATCTGCTTGGCGGCTCGCCAACTGAGCCGTAGAGGAGGCCAGGTCAGCCTCGCGGCTTGCGAGCTGTGCACGGAAGCGCTGCTCTTCCGCGACCGCTTGTTCCAGCTTCTGCCGCGTTGCAGACTCGGTTGCAAATAGCGCTTCCTGCCGCCGCCGCTCCGCTAGTGTTCGCTCCACGTCCGCTTTGGTTCCGTCGATCCCGCTGCGCGCACTTGAGATCGCCGATTTCGCTGCCTCAATGCCCGCCTCCGCCCCTTTGATGTCCGCTTCTGCTGCGCGGATCCCCTCGTCCGCCTGAACGATGCGGGCCTCCTGCAATTCCTTTTGCCGCTGATTGTTGACGAGTTCATCCTCGCCTGAGGCAACGCCGGCTTCGGCCTGCTGCACTTGCGCCCGAAAATCGTCATCTCGCAATTGTACGAGCAGATCTCCGGATTTCACCGTCTGATAATCGGAGACCGCTACCCTAGCCACGAGTCCTGCGACCTTCGTGCTAAGCGGCGTGAGGTCCGCCCGTATGTAGGCGTCGTCGGTCTCTTGCGATGCGCGCTCGCTCGCCCATGAATTCCAGTTACCGGCGATTAGAAATACAATTCCAGCGGCCAGGAGCAATATGATCGTCGGCACTAGCCACTGCTTCAGGCGTTGCGCCCAGCTTGGATGCTTTTTAATCGAATCCGTTGCGTCAGGCATTTACGAACTCTCCTTGAACGTGTCGGGGTCTGCTCTATTCCCCGTTCGAGCCGCCAAGCGATGCCGAGGCAGCACCAACGCGGTCCTGCATGGATGAAACCAGGTGCTGGACGGCGTCCGCTAAATCGCGAGACATTTCGGCCACGATGCCCGGAAGTGAGCGCTGATGCAGCCTTGCCGTTTTCGATGCCGTATCCTGCCAGAGCACCTCGCCCGTTTGCAAGTTGATCAACTGCGCCGACAGGCTGACTTCGATAGAGACATTTGTGCCCTCGTCGACTTCTTCGAGGTGGTCAAGCGTTCCTGTGACAAGGCATTGCGGAGATCCCCGCCCGTCGAACACATCGACCGATTGGAAGAGTCTCCGGGCCTGCATCTCGCGGACCATTGCGGCCGTAACCACGCGCCGCGGATCCTCGGCCCACCGATGATAGGCATAGAAGTCCACCTGCGCGAGAGATGCTCGATATGCGATCGGACCTCCCCTTAAGAATGCCGGAGCACTAAACTCTCGGACCGCGACCGAGCCAAGGATTAGCTTGGGCTGGTCACTGGCAGAAAGAGGAGCAGGGACGTTCAAGACGTAATAACTTGGGTACCGAATCTTGCCCGCACACCCGGCCAGGGTCGCGAGCGCAGTCATCAGCCCGATCGCAAACATCGGTTTTGAGTTGCGCATCAATCCCTCTCAGTGAAACCACAGCGGTGGTTTTCAAATTATAAGAGCGACTCGCACGCCTCTTGGTTTGAGCAGCGCGGGTTTCAATCCAACCAAACGCACGGTGCCAAGCTCTTCTGTTTTGAAGCTGCCAAATACATACCCGTTAAGGTACGGTTTGGTTGCCCAAAACGGCCTATCAAAGGAGAACAGTCGTGTTTAACAAACAAGCGCTCTTCGCATTCGCATCGATTCTTGCGGTGTTTCTAACGTTCGGCGTTACCGCCAACGCGCAGGAGACATCCACACCGAAGTATGAAGTCGGCGTGAATTACTCCTGGTTGCACGTGAATTCCGCTAACTACGACTACCAGCGGACGGGGAACGGCGGCTCGGGATATTTCGAATACAACCTGAATCGTACTTTGGGTCTGGTTGCCGACTTCGGTGGTTACGCCAACACGAGGACAGGAATCAACGACAGGTTACTGACCTACATGTTCGGCCCGCGGTTTAACTTGCGGCATTCGAGGCTGACGCCATATGCGCAGTTTCTTTTCGGTGGGGGATACGTCTGGAGTGGTCCGACTTATTCCACCACACAGAATGCCTTCGCTACCGCGGCTGGTGGTGGCTTGGACTATCAACTGACCAATCACATCGCCATCAAACCGATCCAGGTCGAGTACGTGATGACTCAGATTGACAGCGCCAAAGGGTTCGGCAGCCATCAGAACGACGTTCGCTATTCGGCGGGTGTTGTCTTTCGAATTGGTGAGAGGTAGACGCATCATTTAGCCACTTGAGGAGATGAGCCATGATCGCATATCGCCTGCTCCAACCCCAGCAGCCGCCCGAACTTCAGGACGTGGCCAAACCATCGCCTGGCGCCGGCCAACTTCTTATTAAGGTGGGTGGCTGCGGGCTTTGTCATACCGATATCGGCTTAATGAGCCGAACCACGGCGGAATGGTTTGATACACCCCCTCCATTCACGTTAGGTCACGAAATCGCCGGGTGGGTCTCGGAGATCGGCCAAGGTGTTGTTGGATTCAAGAGCGGTGAACCTGTGGCGGTGGTGCCGGTGTGGGGGAGCTGCGGACACTGTCCCCCGTGCCGGCGCGGAGAAGAGAATTTCTGTTACTACATCTCGCGTTTGATTGGCGCTGGGCTCGGATTCGACGGTGGACTCGCTGAGTACGTTGTTGTCGAGTCGCGCTTTGCCGTACCCACGGGCGACTTCGACCCGGTGCTGGCCGCGCCTCTCACGGACGCGGGCCTGACGACCTACACGGCAATCAAGCCGGCCTTGCCGTCACTCGTTCCTGGATCCACGGCCGTCGTGATCGGCGTCGGCGGTCTGGGGCTGCTTGCTGTTCAATTCCTTCGAACTCTCTGTTCTGCCCGAGTCGTCGCGGTAGATAACGACAAAACGCATTTGGAACTTGCCAAGCAGCATGGCGCGGACAACGCGCTTCCAAGTGACGGAAGCACGACGGAACAGATACGCGGTCTAACGTCTGGCGCCGGCGCGACTTTCATATTGGATTGTGTTGGCGCCGAGAGTACCCTCAAGACTGGCGTTGCCGCTCTGGCACGACTCGGACGGTTGACACTCGTCGGTGCGGCGCTAAAGACGGTCCCGTTCGGGTTGCACGAGGTGCCCTGGGGCGCGCAGCTCGCCACCAGCCTCAACGGCGGAACAGTAAACCTGCGCGAGGTCGTTGAACTTGCCCGACTCGGGCGAATCGAGACCGTTGAGGAGCGCTATCCCTTGAGTTGCGTTGCCGATGGATATCGTGATCTTAAGAGCGGAAAACTGCGGGGCCGAGCAGTTTGTGTTCCGGCGGCGGCGTAGGAAGGAATCCAGCTCATGAACAAATTAGACGCGCGGAGCCAATCCAAGATAATCACCGAGATTCGCGAATTGTTCGATCGGTACGGCCCTACGTTTGTGGACTTGGCAGACGGAGAGCGGTCGGACCTCAATGCGTTGCTCGATTTCTACAGCGCCCCATTGAGGTTTATCGGCTCGAACTTCCACATGGTCATGAAGGACAACGAGGCCCTCACTGGTGAGGAGGGAATCGGCGGTGAGATCGGCAGGTTGCGACACGCGCATTTTGCTGGGTCTACGCTCGACAAGTGCGACCTCACAGTTCTCAACGTTAAGGCAGCGCTGGTCGATGCCTTGTGGTTGCGGCGCGACGACGCAGGGGCGGTGGTTCGATTCGGAGTGATTTATCTCGTCGCGCTGACAACAGAAGGATGGCGCATCACGTCGGCGGTCGCAACTTCGGAGTGAAGATGAACGATTTCAAAGCAGTCGAAGTGAGTGACATTCAGGCGACGGTCCTGCGTCCGCGGCCGTCTCCCTACAAGGGAGAATACGTCATCCTTCGCATAGACGATAGCGCGCAGGGACGTCAAATGCTGCGAAGCATTATTCCACACGTGGCGCCGGCGGATGAATGGTGGTCCCCTACGCTCCCCGGTTGGTTAGGAATAGCCTTCACTTATGAAGGCCTCAAAGCGCTGGGCGTACCTCAGTCTTTGCTGGACACCTTCCCCGAAGAATTTCGCGAGGGCATGGCCGCCCGAGCATCCATTCTGAATGATGTGGGCGCCAACGCTCCGGCAAACTGGGAATATCCATTTGGCACGGCTGACATGCACGTTGCGCTGGCGATCTACTCGAAGGATGACGCCAGCCTGGAGATGGTCTTGGAGCGAGCGCGAAAGAGCCATTACGATCTCCCTCGAGTTTCAGTTGTGTACCGCATGAAGTTCAGTGAACTTCCGGGAGGACGCAATCCCTTCGGCTTCAGGGACGGTCTGCACAATCCACACGTCGAAGGAGCTGGCACCCACGTTCACCCGGGTTACGGGCCACCCGTTAAGGCCGGCGAATTCATTATGGGATATCCGGACGAACAAGGGAAAACAGCAACAAGCCCGGAGCCCGAAGTCTTACGGCGCAACGGTACCTTCCTAGCCTTTCGCAAGTTCCACACAAGTGTCGCCGCATTTCGAAAATACCTGCGCGAAAACGCCTCGTCTCCCGAAGAGGAAGAGTTGTTAGCAGCGAAGATGGTTGGCAGATGGCGCAGTGGAGCACCGTTGGTGGCCACTCCCGAGCGCGATGATCTCACGCTAGGTGCAGACGCCAGCCGCAACAACAATTTCAGCTATGAAGATGACATGCAGGGGTTGAAGTGCCCTTTCAGCGCACACATTCGGCGGGTGAATCCCCGCGATGCCCTGAAGAACGACACTGTGGCGGTGAATCTGCACCACTTTCTGCGGCGTGGCACAAATTACGGGCCACCTCTTCCCGAAGGTGTCCTGGAAGATGATGGCGCGGAGCGTGGCGGCGTTTTTCTATTGATAGGAACACACCTGCAGCAGCAATTCGAGTTTGTGCAATCGCAATGGGAGAATAACGGAAATTTCATCAACCACGGAACGGAGCAGGATCCGATCATCGGAAATGCCGAGGGCGACGGAGTTTTCACAATCCCCAAGCACCCTCTCCGTCGCCGTCTTCACGGCCTGCCACAATTCGTTGCCGTGCGAGGTGGCGAGTACTGCTTCATGCCGGGTCTGCGGGCTTTGAAATGGTTAGCCGGACTTGGACCCGGCGCCAGGATAAACGACTAATGGTTACCACAAAGACAAAGGAGATGAGAATGGTTACCGAAAAGGCGGTCAAAAGCCGACCAGGATCAAAGACCGGACAATCGAATGAGTTCACCCTCATCAGCAAGCTTAAGCCGGGAGGTGCGGAGCGAGTGCGCAGCTTGTTGGCCGATGGATTTACAGGCGAACGCCAGAAGAACACCGACCGTATAGCCACAGTACATGACCTGCGGTTCGTAATCTTCGACGATGATACTAGAATCATCTTTGCCTCCACCTTTGATGGGGATTGGGAGTCGTACATCAACGACTTCGCGACCATCCTTCCTGATGAGATCGACCTGCTCTTTCAGGAATTCGTCGGCTATCCCGGGATCCATAGCCCTGACATCAAGGACTGGATCGTCAAGCAGCAGGTCACGGCGGTGGGGTTTTACAGCGCGTACCCCGAAGCATCAGTTCGCGATGTGTGGAAGGCGTTAAAGACAAAGATGGCATTCGACGCGTTACTCGACGCGGCGAGCTGAAAAAACTCTGAAACCGGTGCGGCTCAATAAAGCTGCCTCTGGTACGTGAAACTCAACGTGCTTGGGGTGATTTCCAGAAATTCAAAGATAGGAGAAGAACATGAATCACGGTCAATATCGCATAGCGGCGAAGCTGGTTGAGGGGATTCACGAGGTTTTTCAGGGGTTTCATCCAGGCTACCGCGATGTGCACGCCAATGGTCGTTACTATGCAGGTACGTTCAAGGCCACGCCCGAGGCCAAGAAACTGAGCCGAGCTGTACACCTGCAGGGTGACCCAGTGCCGGTTACGGTGCGTCATTCGAACAGCCGATCGGGAAATCCTTGGGGGCCAGCGACCACAGCCTCTATGGCTGTCAAGTTCTTCCTGGCCGACGGCACAGTAACGGATCTAGTTTCTCTGCCTATTCCGCTCTTTTTTGCGCGAACGCCCGAAGAAACCCTAGGGTTTCTGGAGGCAGTTCGGCCTGATCCCAACACCGGCGAGCCTGATCCGAACAGGGTTGGGCCGTTCATGGCAACTCGTCCATGGGTCGCGCACGCGGTCCAACTCGCGAAAGCCCTGCCGGCATCAGTCAGCTTGGCCCAGACGGCGTTTCACATGCTTCACGCCTTCCGCTTTGTGAACGCAGCGGATGAAGCGCGGTACGCTCGCTATCACTGGGAGCCCGAGGCCGGTGTTGCTGGCCAGACGCTTGAAGAACTCCAGAAGCAACCGCCGGGTTATCTCTTTGAAGAACTTGAGGCGCGTCTGCGCAATGGGCCTGTGGTTTTCAATCTCGTCTTGCAACTTGCCGGAGAGGGCGACCCGACCGATGACCCGAACGCGCCTTGGCCAGACGATCGCCCCCGGGTACGCATTGGACGGCTTGAAATCACCAGGACGACAACCGTTGAAGAGATCGGCGATCCGGTGATGATGCACGATCCTACCAGGATGACCGACGGCATTGAGCCATCGGACGATCCCATCCTCGCTGTGCGGCGCGGTGTATATGAAATCTCGGTCGCCTACCGGACAGGTGGTTGGAAGGGACGTCAGGCGGCCCTGGACCGCGGAGGTTGCCCGTTTGGAGGTGGGGCATCGGGAGAGGCGCCGAGACGATCGCAATAACGGGGAGTCCCAAGGCTGTATTCCATCAGATGCGGGGCGAGTGCGGACCGATCGCAGGCCCGCCGGATCTCAACGAAAGCGTGACGGCATGCCTCTGCATCCTGAGGATTCCATCCCGCAACCCAAAGGGGCCGGTCGTAGATCGGCCAGACCTGCTGAGCTTCAGTGTCGGTCAGGTCCATATTGGCAGCGGTAATCTGCTTTTTCAGGGATCTGACGTCCCTCCTGAACAAGTTGATGTCATCGGAGGAATCCTGGGCGAGCGCTCTACTGCCGCTCAACAATGAAACTCCAACGAGCATGGTTGTCACGATCAAATTTTTTCTTGGTCATTTGCGCGTGTCCTCAAAGGACAGGAGCGGGGGGCGAACGCTGATGTTGGGATGCTTTAACGCCTATGCGCCGATTCGCCCAGCTCTATCGAGGATCTTACGAACGGAGGTCGCCGACAGGAAGGTTTTGCGAAGCGGCTCTTCCGATCCCAGGGAGTTTGCTAGTTTCATGATCGTAGCGCGGCTGAGCTCACAGTGTTGTTCGGCGAAATCCTTTTTTCGTGCGCGCGCGTAAAGGTCGGCCGCCGTCCCATGAACCCGCCAAGCAGCCAGCGGTACCTCATAACCTTCGATCGTCGCTAAGGCTTTCACGATGCACTCCTCCGCGCGCTCCCAATCCTCGCCCGCGATCGCGACACGCGCATTTGCTTCCCAGGACAGCCCTTGGTAAGTGCGCTCCGCGGTTGCCAAACAAACCTCGAGAAAACGCTCGGCTTCCTGGCGGGCCTGCCCCAGATCTCCCTTTGCAAGCCATAATTCCGTAAGGCCGGCTTGAAGGAGCATACCGTTTTCCCAATCGTTCATCAAGGGATGGCCGTCCATCAGTTCCTTCGTCTTCATTAGGTGCTCGAAGGCACGGTCGTGGTTTCCCAAGGCAACTTCCGCTGAACCAACAAGGACATGCAGGAGTCGAACCCCCATGGGAATGCGAACCGAAGCGACGATGGATTCGCAGATCGCTACGACGCCGGAAAAATCCATGGCGTGGAGATGCACCCATGCCTTCAACGCAAGCAGTTGTCTCGCATAGGCATGGTCCCCGTTCTTCTCCAGAAGCGCGATGGACGCCTCGACTTGGCTCAATGCCCGACCCCAGTCTCCCCAATGTAGAAGGTTCCGGGGATCCTGGTGACGATGGACATGATAGAGGACACCTAAATACGGATTGAGATTGTCTTGCTTAAGCAACATCGCAAGGCTCTCAATCGAGTTCCGGTGCGCGTCGCCGTACTGCGATGAGAGCGACTGCATCGTGGCGTACCAAAGGCGATGCTGCGCGACCACCAGACGATCGCCTCTGCGCTCGATCTCCAACATTGCCTCTCGGCAGCTCTCTGCATCTTCTGCGCGCCAACGCCCGGCCACCGCACGCCTTTGAAAGCACAAGGCTCGTGTTCTCGCCCGCATCAATGGATCTTCCTGCCGGGAGCTGAGGTTCAGAGCCCGCTCGTTCGTTTCGAGGTACAGTTGCGTACTGGTCCACGCCGCCGGGAGCACCATGTCCAGTAGGGCGCGGATCTCCACATCGATCAGGCCATCGCGAGCAGCGAGTGCCACCAGCTTCTTGTAGGTTTCGAGGGCGGCGGGAATGTCCACCAGCGCAACGTAGAACATCCCTAGCTGCTCCAAAATTTCGATTTCGCAAGGTGTGCGGTCTGGCTCTGGCAGTCTGTTCACCAATCCGGCAGCGTGCTGGAGAATTGCGACGGCCTCCCGGTGCGCGTAACGCCTCCTGGCTGAATCCGCTGCCAGGCCCAGGTACCTTACGGCACGCGGCCAATCGGATGCTTCCTCAAAATGTTCCGCCAGTTCCGCCGCTACTTCGCTTTCGTGCCCGGCGTAAAGCGCCTCCAACCGCTCCGCGATTCGCAGGTGCAGTTTCGCCCTGCGTCCCGGCGCTTGCCTACGATAGAAAACCTCCCGATATAGTGCATGCACGAACTCGTAGCGCTGCGAGACGGTCCCGTCCGAGAACTGATATGAGCCTGCCCAACGCACCATGTGTTGCCGCCGCGACAGATCTTCGCATAGGTCCTCAAACCTCTCCTCGTCCAGAACAGCGGCGACAGCGATTACGCTCGTCCTAAACGAAACGCCCCGGACGCTGGCAACCTCCAGCGCCCGTTGCTGCTCCGGGCTCAGATGCTCAATCTGGGTTTCGATCATCTGGCGAAGATTCTCTGGGACGTCCAGATCGATTTCTTCGAGCGGCACGTTGAGTTTCCAACTTTCGTTCTCGTGTGAGATGAAACCCCGCTGGGTCATGTGCTCCACGGCGGCCACCATGAATAGCGGATTTCCTTCCGAATGGCGGTGGACCAGTGCGGCCAATCCCGCGGGGAGGTCCTCTCCCGCCACCTCGGCGCCCAAGTACTCGGCTACGTCGCTCTCCCTCAAGGGCTCCAAAGCGATTTCATTGCATAGTTGATGCAACTGCAGCTCTTGTTTGACCCGCTTCAATGGATGTTCGGAAGGCGCGACATCCATGGGGCGGTACGTGCCGATCAGCATCAATTTGGCCGGCGCCCTCCCGCGTGCGAGTGCCGAAATGAGATCCACCGTGGAGGGATCTACCCACTGCAAATCCTCCAAAACCAGCAACACCGGTGTCGTTGCCGTGATGATCTCCAGTGCCTCTCCGATTTCACGGAGCATGCGCTCGCGAGTCGCGCCCAGCAGCTCCCGATGCAGTGTTTCCCGCTGCTCGCGTGTCACCAACGCCGGGAATTGTGTGAGCCAGGTGGGCGCGTGCGACGCCAACACCTGGACAAGCGAGTCTCCACCCGGCCGGCGGCACAGTTTTCCCAGGGCTTCCAGCACCGGATAGTAAGCCTCCTTGCCTCCGTAGCCTTCGACACATTGCCCGCGGGCGTTCCGAAGCGCTCCGTCGACCGCCGCCTGTCGTTGGAATTCATCCACCAAAGTAGTCTTGCCTGCACCCGGCTCCCCGGTAACGAAAACGATCTGCCGCTGCCCGGCGAGCGCCCTCCGAAGGTACTCGCGGATCTCGCCAAGCGCACGCTGCCGCCCCACAAGCCGCTCTTGTCCTGGCGTGGCTGGCTCGTCGATCTCCCCACAGGTATCTTCCTGGATCGAAGCGATAAAGTGATACCCTCGTCGCGGCAACGTTTCAATGAAAGCGGGATTCTTCGGGTCGTCACCAAGAGCGCTCCGAATATCGAGGATGTGGCGCTTGAGCACGTCCGGTTGAACATGAGTTTCGGGCCACACCGCATCCAGGAGTTCGTCCTGGGTCACCAACCGGCCTGCATGGTCCACGAGATATCGCAGAATGGCGTACGGCTTCGGCTTTAGGAGCAGGCGCTCGTCTTCTCCGCTATCCTTGCGGCGCCATAGACACTGATTGACCGTGTCCAGCCGGAATTGACGGAACTCCTTCATGCTCTCCTTCTTAGCTTACCCAGCGCTTATCGCGCCGCCGTTGGCCGTTACGATTTTTCAACCAATCCGTTACCGACGGGATCACGAGTTTTGGTGCTGATTCTGGGTACAACTTAGTTAGAACACTTGTCGCCGCGGTGTGTCCGCGAACGAGCAACCATGATAACCCGGAGAGCCATTCAGGCGAGCCCGGTCAGCGAGAGCAACACGCGCTCTTTGCCCGGATCGCCACAGCCTCAGCGCGATCTCCTTTCATTGCTGCAGGACGCATGGGCAGGAGCCGTTTGCGAGGGAGTGCGGCACAAAGGAAATACATGCAATATCCGTTAATGTTTCGCCTAGGGCAGAAGCTGCATGGCCCCAAGATTGACGATGTTCCGGCAGCGGTTGAGGCCGAACTCTCGAGGCTCAACCTCGGGAGCAAGGTTAAACCCGGTGCCACTGTTGCCGTCGCGTGCGGTGGCCACCGAATCGCTAACTATGCAGCGATCATCGCGGCAGTTGTCGATCATTTCAAGCAGCTCAAGGCAAGTCCGTTCCTAGTGCCCGCGATGGGTAGCCATGGTGCTGGGACCGCGGAAGGCCAGCGTGAGGTGCTGCACGCGTTAGGCCTCACGGAGGAGACCATCGGGGCCGAGATCCGGTCCTCAATGGAAACTGAGGTTATCGGTCTATTGCCAGACGGTGTGCCCGTTCATTGCGACAAGCACGCTTTGCGCGCCGATCACATCGTCGTGGTGAATCGCGTGAACCTCCACCCCATATTTCATGGCGATGTGCAAAGCGGACTCCTCGAGATGATCGCAATCGGGCTAGGAAACCTCGATGGAGCGCAACTCTATCACATGACTGTGGAAAACTGCTCTTTTGAGGATATCGCCCACGGCGTCCACAAGGTCATGCTAAAGAAAGCGAATCTCCTGGCCGGGCTGATGATCGTTCAGAACGGCCACCAAACCACTGCCCGCGTCCAGGCCGCTTTGCCGGAGGATTTCGTCGTGAAGGAGAAAGCCATGCTGCACTATGCGCGCGGTCTCTTCCCGCGACTGCCGTTCAAGTTCATTGACATTTTGCTCGTCGACGAGATCGGAACGATCTTCGGTTGCCTCGGCGCTGATTCCAACGTGATCGGCCGAAAATGCAACGCGCACGCTGCTGCGGAGGGGGAATTTCCACAGATCCGAACGATCGTCTACCGTGAGCTGAACCCAACATCTAATGGTAATGCGACCGGAGTCGGTCATGCGGAGTTTGTGCGCTCCCGCCTTCTCAGAAAAACCGACGCGAGAGTCACCAGGCTGAACTCCTTGGCGGTAGGGATGCCGGCGCTCGCGGCCGCTCCCATCGATTTCGAAACGGACCGGGAGATCCTTGACGCGGCCCTTACGCTCACGGGGTTGCCGGAGAAGGCGAGAATCGTTTGGATTCGGAATACTTCATCCATTGTCGAATTCGAATGCTCGGAGCCATATTTAGAGGAAGTTCAGCATTGGAAAGATCTATCGATACAGAGCGGTCTGCATCCTCTCGATTTTGATCCCCAAGGCAATCTGCGAGACTTCGTCGTCGAATAAACTAGACAAATGGGTGCGTCATCCACAGCGCCGCCGATGGAGAGCGGCTCGTTTGCGGATCTCAGCCGCACTCAATTGATCCTTGCCCTGAGCGGCATGGTACTCACGTTGTTGACGGCGACCATGGATCAAGCGATCGCCATCGCGGCAATGCCCCGTGCAATTGCTAGCCTGAACGGTTTTGCACGCTATTCCTGGCCTACGACATCGCTTCTGCTCACGTCTACGATTGCGATGCCAGTGTTTGCAAAACTCTCGGATCTCTATGGCCGGAAGCACTTCTATTTGTGGAGCGCGGCGGTTTTCGTGGTCTCTCTGCTCGCGTGCGGCGCGGCAGGGAATCTGCCGATTCCGCTGGACGGAATGAATCAGCTCATCGTCGCTCGAGGATTTCTGGGTATAGGTAGCGGCGCGATCATCGCCCTCACGTTCACCCTTGTGGCCGACGTATGCCCGCCGTCCGAACGCGGCCGCTATCAAGGGCTGCTGGCGGCCGTGACCGGCGTCGCCTTTATCGTGGGACCCAGCTTAGGCGGCTGGCTCACGGACCACTTTTCCTGGCGTTGGGCACTTTATTTCGATGTGCCGCTCGGGGTCCTGGCTATAGTGGTGGTCTACTTCACGCTTCCTGACTTTCGTACGCACCGAGTGCGCCGCTCGATCGATTGGGGAGGAATCGCCACGCTATGCGGCTGGTTGGTACCGTTGCTGCTCGCCCTGACTAGGGTCGGGCAGAGCAGTTGGTCGGCGACACCTATACGGACCCTTCTGATCGCCTCTGCCGCGTTGCTGGCCGCCTTCCTACTGGTCGAAAAACGCGCCGCAGAACCGCTACTTGCGCTGAGTCTGTTCCGTCACCGGGTCATCGCTTTGACGTCCGCCAACTTTTTTCTGATGGGAATCAGCCTGTTCGGCGTCGCGGTTTATCTTCCGCTGTTCCTCCAAGGCGTGCTCGGCGGGTCGGCTGCCGAATCAGGTGTGATCTTCGCGCAGTACACACTGTCATTGCTTGCAGGCAATGTCATTGGCGGACAATTGCTCTCCAGAACCGGCAAGTACCGGCTGTTCGCGATTGCCGGAGCTGGACTCTCCGCAGTCGGCCTGTTCCTTCTGTCTCGAATGGACGGCAGCACTACGCAACTTGAGCTCCTTCGTAACGCGGTCATTTCCGGAATCGGGTTCGGAACGCTAACGCCTACGTATGAGGTGTTGGTTCAGAACACTGCGCCAAGAGAGCAGATGGGTGTCGCTACTGGGTCTACCCAGTTTTTTAAGACGATCGGCGGCACAATCGGGCTCGCACTCTTCGGTACGATGCTGCTAAGGCTGTATCATCTGCACGTCGACGCACTGATTCCGCCCGGCACACCCGCTCTGTTAACGCAAGCTTTTGATAACCCCCTGCAGCTAGTTTTTGCACGACCGAACCTGGACGCCACGGTCGCCCAAATGGCGAACGGGCGGGTGCTGCTGGCGAACTTGTTCGATGGCGCACGGGCTGGCTTGTTGTCCGCGCTGCATTCCATCTTTTTGTTCGGCGCGGGGATTATGGCCCTCTCCTTTGCCCTGAACCTATTTCTGAGCGTCAGGTCGGCGCAAAAAGAACCCTGATCCTTCAGAGCAATACCATGGGGTCCATAGGCTTCAACGGCGGGAACTCCCCGTCGTAACCGCGCCTGTGCAGTTCTTCGACGGACACCCCAGCCGCGCGCGCCGCGATCATCTTATCGGGATCGACGTAACTGCCCATCGGGTTTGCCGCAAACTGGGGCGAGGTGCGCATGTATTCGCTTGATTTCTCCCAATCGCCAAAGTTATCGACGGTCAGTTCCACGCTGTTGCGATCGGGGTCCTCGTAATAGAACGCGGTCGTCGCGCCGTGGTCCGCCGTGAGAACCGGTTCGATCCCCAGCCTCTTCAACCGCGCATAGCTGGCCAGGAGATCGTCGATGCTCGGCAGTTCAAACGCGACATGTTGGAGTCGCTGGTGGCGGGCTCGCTCCGGGTCGGCAGTAAGGCCTGGCAAGGCCATGATGGCGATGCGGTGGTTGGCCCCATCGTTGGTGACCCAGGAGGCCCGCATGGGAGGAAGTGTCGTCGCCCCGTCGGGAGCCGTGGTCTCGTGATTCGGAGTCATGCCGAGAACCTTCGCATACCACTCCTTCATTCCCTGAAGGTTGGCGGTCGTCAGTCCGAAGTGGTGCAGCGTCGGGCGGATCTGGGAACGGGAGTCGCTGGGCGGCTTCAAGGATCACTCCTTTATGCAGGCTACTTCTATGCAGGCTACTTCTTTCAGTTGGTAAGAGCGACGCACAGTCAGTTTGGTTGGATGGAAGCCGCCTTTTGCAAACCGCAAGTCCAATTACAGTCACCAACACGCATACCACTTGCCAAGAACCTTACGTGCCGATTCGGTCAGCGTAATCGATGACTCGACGAACAGGCGGAGCCGAAAGGAATGTTTCGCGAAGAGGATCTTCCGGATCGAGCGAGTTTGCCAGTTTCATAATCATTGCGCGGCTCAGCTCGCGGTGGTGATCGGCTAGATCGGTGTTCTCGGCGCGTGCGAAAAGCTCGGCGGCGGTCCCATGAACCCGCCAGGCGGCCAGCGGGACTTCGTAACCCTCAATTGTTGACTCGCCCTTCGCGATGCATTCCTCCGCGCGCTTCCAATCCTCGCCCGCCATCGCGACCCGTGCATTCACTTCCCAGGCCAGCCCTTGATACGTGCGCTCCGCGGTTGCGAGAGCAGCGTCCAGAAAACGCTTGGCCTCCTGGCGGGCCTGGAGCAGATCTCCCTTCCGAAGCCAAAGTTCCGTGAGGCCGGCATGAAGGGGGAGACTCTGGTACCAGTCATCCGCAAATGGCTGATCATGCATTTCGTCTCTTACCTTGAGCAGGTGCTCAAGCGCGCCATCATAATTTGCTAAGGCGGCCTCCGCGGAGCCGATCAGGATATGCCAGTGCCGGATCGCTGTTGGTATGCGAACGGACCTAAAAATAGACTCGCAGATCGTGACGACGCCGGAGAAATCCATCGCGTCAAGGTGTACCCGAGCCTTCAAGATAAGCACTTCCTGCCCACGAGCATAGTCGCCGTTCTTCTCCAGCAGTGCGGTCACTGCACGGACCTCCTTCAAAGCCTCGCCCCACTCTCCCCAGAGCAGAAGGTTTCGGGGAACTAGATAACGATGGAACTGAAAAAGCACGCCTAAATACTCATTAAGATCGTCCCGCTCGAGGAGCGTCGCGAGGCTCTCAATCCCGCTACGGTGCGCTTCACCGTGTTGCGATGAGAACACCTGCATGTAGGTGTAGTGCAAGCGATGCTCGGCGATCACGAAGCGATCGCCTTTGCTCTCGATCTCCACCATTGCCTTCCGGGCGCTTTCCGCATCCTCAGGATCCCACCGCGCTGACACCGCACGCCTTTGAAAGCATAAGGCTCGCGTTCTGACCCGCATCAGCGGATCTTCCTGCCTAGCACTGAGTTCCAGCGCCCGCTCGACCGTTTCGAGATACAGTTGGCCGCTTATCCATGCCGTCGGCAGAACCATGTCAAGCAAGGCGCGGATCTCCACCTCGATCAGACCTTGGCGAGCGGCGCGACCGACCAGCGTCTGATACGTTTCGAGGGCAGCACCAATGTCGGCGAGTGCAACGTAGAATCTTGCCAACTGATCCAGAATCTCCATTTCGCACGTTGCGCGGCCGACTTCGGGCAGCCGGCTGACCAACTGGGCAGCGTGCTGCAGAGTCGCGACGGCCTCGCGATGCGCATAACGCCGCCTAGCCGAATCCGCCGCCAAGCGCAGGTACTTTACGGCTCGGGTCCAATCCGATGCTTCCTCAAAATGTTCCGCGAGTTCAGCAGCGACTTCGTTTTCATGCCCAGCGTAAAGCGCCTCCAGCCGTTCTCCGATCCGCAGGTGCAGCCTTGCTCGGCGCCCCGGCGCCTGGCGGTGATAAAAGACCTCCCGGTACAATGCGTGGGCAAACTGATAGCGCGGGGAGACGGTCCCGTCAGGGAACTGGTACGACCCTGCCCAGCACAGCATGTATTGCCGTCGCGACAGCTTTTCGCAAACCTGTTCAAATTGCTCCTCGTCCAGATTCGCGGGGAACGCATTGACGGGTGCCGAAAACGAAACACCGTTAACACTGGCCACCTCCAGTGCCCGCTGCTCCTCCGCACTCAGCCGCTCGATCTGGGCTTCGATCATCGCCCGTAGATTCTCCGGCACTTCCAGATCGATTTCCTCGAGAGGCACGTCGAGTCGCCAGGCTCCGTTCTCGTGTGAGACGAAGCCCCGCTGGGTCATGTGCTCCAGTGCGGCCACCATGAACAATGGATTTCCCTCTGTGTGGCGGTGGACCACTCTGGCCAATCCCGCAGGGAGGTCCGCTCCCATCGCCCCGTCACCCAAGTACTCGGCTACGTCGGCCTCCCGGAGAGGAGCCAAAGCGATCTCATGACATAGCTGATGAACCAGCAGTTCTTGCTTGAGCCGCTTCAACGGATGTTCGGAAAGCGACACATCCGTGGGACGGTACGTGCCGATCAGCATCAGTTGGGCCGGCGCTCTCCCGCGCGCGAGCGCCGAAATGAGATCTATGGTGGATGGATCCACCCACTGCAAATCCTCCAAAACCAGCAGCAGGGGTGTACTCGCCGTGATCGTCTCCAACGCCTCTCCGATCTCCCGCAGCATGCGCTCGCGAGTCGCCCCCAGGAGTTCGCGCTGAAGTGTTTCCCGCCGCTTGTGCGTCACCAATGCCGGGAACTGCACCAGCCAAGTGGGAGCGTGCGAAGCCAATATCTGGACTACCGAATCGGCTCCCGATCGGCGGCACAGCTTTCCCACGGCTTCGAGCATTGGATAGTACGCTTCCATCCCTCCGTAGCCTTCGACGCATTGCCCGCGTGCATGGCGAAGTGCTGCGCCGGCTCCCGCCTGGTGTAGGAACTCGTCCACCAAAGTCGTCTTGCCTATGCCCGGCTCGCCGGTAATGAAGACGATCTGCCGCTGTCCCCCCAGCGCTCTCCGAAGATACTCTCGCAACTCGCCAAGCGCGCGATGCCGCCCCACGAGTCTGACTTGTGCCGATCTCGCCGGCTCGGCCGCCTCCCCAGACGTGTCTTCGCCAATACGAGTGACGATAGGAGCGATAAACTGGTACCCGCGCCGGGGCAGAGTCTCAATGAAAACAGGGTGCTTCGGGTCGTCACCGAGAGCGTTCCGAATGTCCAGGACGTGACGTTTCAGAACCTCGGGTTGAACATTGGTATCGGGCCAGACGGCATCAAGGAGTTCGTCCTGCGTCACCAGCCGGCCCGCGTGATCCACGAGATATCGAAGAATAGCGTGCGCCGTCGGCTTTAAGAGGAGGCGCTCGTCTTCTCCGGTATCGCTGCGGCGCCACAGACACTGATTCACCGTGTCCAGCCGGAATGGACGGAACTCCTTCATGACCGCACTTCAGTATGCTACCAGTCTTGGGGCTCCCAACAGGTGGCGATGGCCGCTACACCAGCACTCAGAAGCTTAGCTTAAGAGCCAATTGCAAGATGCGAGGGGACGTAGTGGTGCTGGAAATGATGCCGAACCCGGGATCGCCGACGTTCGAATCCGGAGCGCCGAAGTTGACCCAGTTAAAGAGATTGAACGCCTCGGCGCGAAACTCCAGATTCAGCTTCTCCCGAACTGCCATCCGTTTGGAAAGTGTGAAGTCGATCGATTTCTGCCCTGGGGCGCGAATCGCAAGACCGCGGCCCAATCCTCCGAAATCCACCGGTCCAGGCAAAACAAATAGCGTGCCGGGACTTCCCAAGCCGGGCGAGCCGAAGTAGTGGGTTAGCCTGCTCTCCACGGGCCCGCTGCCTTGCAGATCCTTCAGCGTCACGCCAGGGGCCACGTCGGGTGTGGGATAAATTGCCGGTGTCACAGCGCTTTGTGCGAAGGGCGCTAAGAATGTGATTGGAGTGCCCGATTGAAAGGTCACCACGCCCGCGGTGGTCCATCCTCCGAAAAAGCGGTTGCCGACAGAACCTTTCCGGAACGGGTGCGGCAGCTCATAAAGGAAACTGGTGGTCGAGCGGAACTTTCGGTCGAAGCTGGACAGACCCCAATGGTGGAGGTTCGTGTTGTCGCCGGGTACCTGGGAATTCAGCACGTCACCTTGCGGCGTCAACGAATTGTTGTCGGTGGATTTTCCATACGTGAAGGCTGTCAGGAATTGGAGTCCGTGGCTGAATCGTTTGTTCAGACTCGCTACTAGCGCTTCGTATTTGGACGATCCGCTCATCTGCGTCAAAGCAACGCCGCGATCCTGCGCAAGGCCGGCGACAGGTGTACGCGCTGCGGTGTTGGCGACCGTGTTCGCGGTCACTCCGCGAATGGGGTTTGAGACCGATGCGATCCCAGGCTGATTGGCTGCTAGTGTGTTGAGCAGCCTCAATCCATGCGATCCCATGTATCCGATCTCGAGAAGGAAATCGCGGGCCATTTCATGCTGAATGCTGACGTTCCATTGCTGCACGTAGGGATTCCGTGACGTGGGATCTGTTGGCGAGACTGCAACGCTCGGCGGCACGCCGGGGATGTACTGCCGGGGTTGCCATAGCGGATAAGCGCTGTTCGAAGGAAGATTCAGTGCGCTGAACGGATCTTGCAGCGTCCCCAGAGCGCCGAACCCAAGCGATGTGTCATTGAATGGAGGACCCGCGACGTTCGCGAGTGCCACAATCGACGATACTCTTGGGTAAAAAATCCCGTAGCCGCCGCGAACTGAGATCTGATCGACGGGCTGCCACGCGAATCCGATCCGTGGACCAAAATTCTTGAAATCATTCCCGTCCATCAGGTTATTGCTGACAACGGTCACCCCGGTAGGAATGACGGCGTTTGGGTTCTGCTGCACGTAAGCCCGAGCGATGGTGTATCCGCTGTAAGTGCCGCCTGGAGGCGGAACCCCGTACAGTCCCTCGGCTAGCAAACGCGTATCAAAGCCAGCCAGTCGGCCCTGAGTGTCGGTGGGCCAGGCAAAGTAGTCCCAGCGCAGGCCAAGATTCACTGTGAGGTTATGGGACACCTTCCAGTCGTCCTGGATGAACGCGCTGAAATCGTTGAAACGTAAATCCTTCGCAAAGCTACCGGTCGACGCGTACCGAGCCAGGAGGTTGCTGCCTCCTGTACCATTTTGGGTGCCATCCTGCCCCAACAAAAAATCCGCGAACCGGTAGAGGAATATCTGTCCGGAGGCGGCGACATCCTGGTTTGTATTGAGCTGATGACGAACGAATGTCGCTCCGAAGCGCATCGAATGGCCGCCTGCGACTTTCGAAACAACGTCGGAGTACGTGAACATGTTTTCCTTGCTGGAATTGGTTACGTCGGGAGCCCCGAACTGCAGTCCATCGGCATTCGCCATGTAAATCTCAGGGAAACGCCCACCAGCGCCTGGAGCCGGGAGCATCCCAACGTTGGCGGCCGTAATAGAATCAGTTCTCCCCTGCGGATTTGTGATCCGGACGTAGCCCACCCGTGCTTCATTCAGAAGTGTAGGGTTGAGAACGAAGGTGTGAACCAGAGAAAAGTTCGTATTCTGCGGAAGGGTCGTGAAAACGAACCCAGGTACGTTTCCTGCCGGGGACTGGATGGTTTGCCCGGCGGAAAAAAACTTGCCCGCAATGGTCTGGCGCGCCGAAATGTAGTGGTCCAGGTCTATCACGTACTGATCCTCATCGAACTTGCTGGGAAACGAAAAACTCGCGTTCGAATACACTTGTCCGCCATTGAGTCCTCCCGCATGGTCGTTCAATGAGCTCGATGCGAAGGAAGGCAGCAGATAGCTTCCGTTCGGCAGCTTGGCCTGTAGGATTGCAATCGCTACTGGATTAATATTGGAGCCATTCGGCAGGATGGTATCGCCGCCGCCGGGCGACGGTCCGAGGTACCCGGTTCGACCCCCGTAAATCGCACCGAGGTTCGCACGTAGTGTTGCGGTGTTACTCCGGTCGCCTGGCGGCAATAGAGGATAGGCCGCATTTGTGAATGCCACACCCGGCGCGGCTCCATTGAGCTGTCGTGTGCCTGCGTAAGAGACGAAGAAGAACGTTTTGTCCCGTCGGAGTGGCCCCCCAAGAGTTCCACCAAACTGATTCTGCTTCAGAACGGGGGCCCGATTCGAGAGTCTATTCTCCGCCTGGCTGGTCTTAAGAAAGAAGTCGTTGGCGTTCATGTCCTGGTTTCTAAAAAATTCATAAATGTTTCCATGCATCTGATTCGTGCCGCTCTTGGTGATCAGGTTGACGCTAGCTCCTCCGGCGCGACCGAATTCGGCTGAATAGAGTTGCGTCTGGACTTTGAACTCAAGGAGCGTATCCGGGGCCGGTATGGCAACACCCTGCAACGGGCCATTGAGAACCGCGCTTCCCACAGCGTTGATCCCATTGATCAGCACGCTGTTATCGTAGTAGCGGCTCCCACCGACCGAGAAGCCGGCGGTTCCATTGCCAAGGGCAGCGGCATTGGGGATATCCGCTACCACCCCAGGCTGCAAAGCCAGGAGTTGAGTGAAGTTGCGGGTCACAAGCGGCAGGCCCGCGATCATTCGATCGTCGAACACTTTGCCGAGCGTGGCGGAAGTGGTCTGGAGAAGATCCGCGTCGCCGGTCACCGTGACGTTCTGCGCGGCCACGCCAATCGTTAGCGAAAGTCGTTGCATGTCCGTCGTCTCTGTAGCTCGGACCGTAATCGGCTCGCGAATAAAAGTCGCGAAGCCCTGCGAGGTCACTTCGATTCGGTACCGGCCGGCTTCCAGAAGATTAAAGAGGAAGCTGCCATCGACTCCCGTCCTGGTTTCCCGTACGTATCCCGTCTCGATGCTCTTCGCTATTACTGTAGCTTTGGCCACCGCGGCTTGGGTCGGGTCTATCACGCTGCCGATAATGCCGCCGCGGTCACCCTGAGCGCTGCATACGCTGAACCCGCCTACCATGTACCAAGCCACCATGAACCAGGGGCAATACCGAGCTAGTCCACGCAGCTCCGAAGAAAAGTGTCTCAGTTTCAATAACATATGCATCGCTCTGCCTGTTAATGCGTTCCATGCGTTCGTCTTTGCTCCAATTCTACGAGCTTTCAGCTCCTCCGTATACCTCAGAACCGAACGGAAACGATCTTTCAACTGAACCGTTACCGCAACAACCACTACTGAAATCCTGGATTGCCTCAATCTCTTTTCAGGGCAAGAGGAGGGATCCGATGACGAAGAGTGAACTGAAACGATTTCAACCGCTTCAGACAGCGAAGATGGCTGAACTGGAGCGCCTCACGCGGGACTGCGACGGGATAACGATTGACAGAAGCTCCGATGAACTCGAAGAGATCCAGCAAGCTTCAGGACGCGCACTTCCAGTGTGTAACCTCGATCGTGATTTCAAGCCGCTGCGAGATGCCCGCGCGGCCCTTCGCAACGACGCGATCGCACACAAAAACTTCCTGCAAGAAGGAGCAGTGATGCAAAGGTTCTTGGAAATGCCGACCGAAGACTCGTTCGCTGACCTGTTCAAGACCCTTACGCCGCAACTCATCGCCTTCTTCCGGTCGCGCGGTTGCGAGCTGGCCGAAGACCTGGCCCAGGAAGTGATGCTGATCGTCTATCGCAAAGCTCCGCAAATTCGAGATCGCACATTGTTTCGTGCATGGATGTTCAAGATAGCCCGTCACGCTCTCTACCGGCAGTATGGCAAGAAGACGCGGGAAGTGGAAACGGTTGACTTGGCAGACGTCGCTGATCGCTTGGTCGCCGGAGGCAACACGCTCGCGGCGACGCCGGCGTTCGAGTTCCTACATTGGATGACTTTTTTAAATTCGCACGAACGCGAAGTCATGACTCTGCGCTTCATCGAGCAGTGGGAGTACAACGAGATCGCCGCCGCGCAGGTTATCCCGCTTGGGACGGTGAAGTGGACGGTGTTTAACGCCAAGAAAAAGCTGGCGCCGCATTTGAAGACGCGCCAAAACAATACCCGCAATGCTGCCTGAGGGCGCCGGGAAGGAGAAGACAAAATGCTAAGGCTCGCACTATTAGATCCCACTAAAACTGGACGGCATGCAGAGGTTTAAGGAGAGCCATATGCAGTGTTCTCTTGGTGGAACCTCTAATCTTTCACTGGTCAAACAGAACGCTCAGCCCCCGGAAACGTTCGCACAGGAGCCGCTTCAGTAGTTTGCCAATGCCACGTTTCGGTAGATCAGTCTCCGAGACCTCCACATAGCGGGGACTTTGTAATTCGCGAGGATCTGGCGACAGTGACGGACAAGCTTTCTCAGTGATGTTCAACCCTGGCTTCAGGAACACAGAGGCGTCCACCAGTTCTCCCCAATGCTGATCCGGGATGCCGAAGACTGCCACCTCGTGGGCCGCCGGAATGGCCGAAAATGACGGCCTCCTTCGCCGCAATAGACATTTTCACCGCCTGTGACGGTCGCGTCCTTCAACCGGTCCGGTGTAGAAATAACCATCGACATCCTGATCGCCGGTGTCTCCAGCGCGAAAGAAACCGTTTCGGAAGGCCGCGGTCGTATCTCCTAGTCGCTCCAGTATCCGCGTATTACGTTTGCGCCACGCGTCAGCAGTTTACAGCGTTGACCGTCGCTTGTGATGTCCAGACTGATTTGTCTAATCCATCAGCATCATCGATGCGGAGGCGATTTTACTTCCGCCCGCGAACTGCAGTTCCCGCTTTGCGGCACCTATTCAATCCTTACGATTCCAACCATTCTGGTTTGGAAGAGCCGCGGGGAACGAGGACAGTTCGAAATGAGCCTGGCGTTCCAGACATCTGCACCTGTTCGGTGACTCCTTGATAGCGACCTAAGGGGGTGTCAGCCGTAAAGAGGTCGGGCGGAACATAGGTATGTTCATCCGACGAGCCCGCAGTAGCGTACGCATATTGTTTGTCGAAGATGCCAAGCGAAAGCAGCCATAGCACGGTCCGGGTTAGAGACACAACTACTCGATAACTTCCTCCCTCGACGGCGCGTCGGCGCAGCGCCGCAAGGATGCCTACTGTGCCGAGCCACCCCACCACGTTGTCGCAAATGGGAACGATAGGCGGCTGTTTGGGTTGGGCCGGTGTCCCCTCGATAGAAAACAGGCCCGCCACTGCCGCGCCGATTTCATCGAAGCCAGGACGGTTCGACCACGGACCGTTCTCCCCGTGCGTAACGACAGTCGCGTGAATCAACCCAGGCGTTCTTGCGCATAGCTCCTCGGCATAAAGGCCGTTGCGTTTCAGGAAGCCTGGGCGCTTGTTGGCAAAGAACACGTCGGCATCCTTCAACAGCCGATCGAACTTGGCACGATCTTCCTTGGAATTGTCCAGAATTGTGGAGCGCATACCAACCTGAACATCCCAGAAGAAGCTCTCCAACTCCGTGTCATTGGGCCTCCAGATATTTAGAACGTCCGCGCCCCAGTAAGCGAGGTCTCGGCCGATAGCCGCTCCGGCAATCACATGTCCCATTCCGAAGGCGCGAATGCCATCCAGCGGGCTCTTTCCGTTGCGCTTGAATGGAATGGGCTCGCTTTCTCCGATTTTGTCCAGCGTAATCAACGGCATTTTAGAGAGGATCTCGGCGTACTGTCGCTCGTTGCGAAATTCATCGAAGGTGCGCACCATGCCCATGACAATGCCTTCCTCCGCCGCGGCCGTCTCCAACTCTTCCCCGCGCCATTGCAGAATGGCATTCTCAACCGATTCGGCGCTGTCCCTACACCTGAGGAAGTCGAGCGTGCGCGTGCGCAGCCTGGGGTAGAAATTCAGCGGCACCACGTGACGCCCATCTCGCGTTTCACGGAAGAGCGGCAACTTTAAGAATGGGTTATCCTCATCCGCGCCCATGGCGGGAGGGCGTCCGTTCATCGTTTCCCACTTTCCCTCAAAGAAACCGCAGAAACGCCGCAGAGCTTTACGGACATCGACCGAGATGTCCTGTCCTTCTCCAGTTCGGGCTCTCCAGAGCGCCGCCACTCCAATGGCCTTGGCGGCCAAGCCTATGGCTGCCATGCTGCCAAAACGGATGGGGCTGGGCACAATCGGATCCTGGCCATAAAACGTGAGCTTTCCGCCACTGTCCGCGGCCGTCATTCCGACATCGCTCAGCACGTCATTTACCCCAGCGTGGAGATCAAACTCGGGCGAGCTGACCGGGTTAGTGAGTCTCGCCTTGAGAGTCTGGGTCAAGAGAGCTTCGGTTCCGAGAGATAATCCCGTAGTCATAGTTTGGGTCATTAAATTCTCCTAATCACTGCGAACATTTCAACCACTTCAATGAGCGACCGGCTGATCGTGCGGAGCTTCAGCGTATGCGATGCCGGTTAGGTTCCCCTGGCCCGCGAGCAGCATCTTCCTGTTCGATCCATCGAGATTCGCACTGTAAACGGAACCACCCATATCGGTCAGGAACATCCGCCCACGTTTTAGGTCCAGCGCCAAGCCGATCCCTTCCATTAGGTGGTTAAAAACAATCTCAGGGTCTTTGCGATTCCCGGTCGTGGCATCCATAGGTGCTCGGTTCACGGTGTTGCCGCGTGGCGGGTCTCCACGATCCGTCCAGTACATCAGCCGGTTGTCAAGGTCGAGATCCAGATCGATAGGCTCGGGCAGGCCATCGAAGAGGAGTTCGATGTCTCTACGATTTGACGGATTCTGTCCCTTCGGCGTCTCCAGGTTTGCGCGAAAGATTCGGCCCTCGCCAGCGTTGTCATTGCCTTTCTGAGTCCAGTAGAACTTTCCGCCTCCAGCGTCAACCGCGATACCTACACACCAGTTTCTGGCGTCACGCATGTCGGCTTCGCCATGGCCGGTTTCGACGAGCGTCTCGACATTTGAGCCATCCAGATTCGAACGCATGACACGCATGCCTTCGCGATCCGACCAGTAGAGCTTTCCGTTCTTTTTATCGAGCTGGAGCTGCTTGGGAGTATGGGTCCCGCCTGGAGGAACGATGGTGGCGAGATTCCCACCATCGAGATCAGAGCGTTCGATGGAACCATCATTCGCGCTAGGAATGCCCATGTTAGTCCAGTAGATGTGATCTGCCGCGACGTCCACAGCGACGCCGTCAGGTAGTCTTTGTCCGCTGACAATGGTTTTCTTATCGGAGCCGTCAGGATTTATAGAGACCACGTGGCCCCCGCTCAGATCCAAGAAGATCACTCGTCCCGAAGTGGGACTGGAACTGAACTCCGCGTGCTCTGATTTGTAAACAGTGGAAGACATTTGAATTCGTTTGCTCCTTTTCCGAGTTTGGATTCGACCTCGATCTATCTGAAGACCGAGGCCGGGTTCCTATTTGACTTAAGCGCCCTACACGAAAGCGCCGAAACCGGTGATCGTATTAAAGGCGATGATCGTATTCATCTCCAGTGCGGAGCCACACGAGTACAATGCTCACCGTCGGCCAAGCAGCGATCTAATGCTCGAATGTTTCCCAGTTGCTGCATTCGCCTCACTCATCTTTGTTTCCGTCAGCTTGAATTTGCTCACTTGCTTGAAATTGTCAGAGCCAATCCCGCTTCTTTGGCAACGGGCTCCGCGGGTTCGGAGCCATGGTGATTTACAATTAGCCGGGAGCCCCGCTGTCCCGTGGCATAGGTCCAGACCCATTGCAAGAAGACGCTCGCGCGCAGACTGGACTGCGCCAGAAACTGCAGGTGGACTGCGGCCCATGCGAGCCACGCGAGGAAGCCGCTGATGTGGACCTTGCCGCTTTGCAAAACGGCGAACCCCTTGCCGACTACCGCCATATTGCCCTTGTCGAAGTAACGAAACGGCCCAGGGGTCGATTTACCGGTCACAATCCGATGAATCAGGGTTCCCGCATAGCGCCCTTGCTGAATCGCCACCTGCGCGACACCCGGTAGCGGTTTACCATCCTGATCCAGCGAGGCAGTATCGCCGACGACAAAGATTTCCGGATGCCCAGCGACAGTTAGGTCTTGTTGGATACGTACTCGCCCGGCGCGATCTGTACCAACGTTCAGCCATTTGCCAGCGGGTGATGGAGCCACGCCGGCGGTCCAAATCACCGTCTTGCTCGCAATACGCGCCCCATCCACTAAGACACCGCCCGCGTCAATTTGATCGACGCCGTGACCCAGCCGGACCTCTACACCCAAGTTTGCTAACCGTTCTTTCGCTGCCTGTGCGAGCTCCTCCGAGAACGGTCCGAGGACCCGAGGCGCCATGTCCAGCAGGATAATTTTTGCCGACTCGGGATTGATGCGCCGGAATTCGGACTTCAGTGTGTTACGGACCAGCACGGCGATCGCACCGGCCATTTCCACTCCGGTAGGGCCCGCACCTACCAGCACGAACGTTAGCAGGTCGCCGTGACGGGTGGGGTCTTCCTCGGCCTCGGCCTGCTCGAATGCCAGCAGGATTTTGTTCCGGATCGCGACAGCATCGGCCAGGCTTTTCAGTCCCGGCGCAAACTTCTCGAATTCGTTGCGACCAAAGTAACTGTGGGTTACGCCTGTTGCGAGGACGAGGAAATCGTAACCAATCTGTACTCCCATACGGTCAGCGTCGTTGACGAATACACATTTCTTGTCTTTGTCGATGCCCGTAACTTCACCGAGTATTACGGTCGTGTTTTGCTGCCTCCTGAGAATGTTCCGAATCGGCGAGCCTATTTGCCCAGGCGCCAGCACCGACGTCGCCACCTGATAGAGCAGCGGCTGGAACAGGTGGTGATTCGTACGGTCAATCAAGATGATTTGCGCAGGAGTGTCTTTGAGGGCCTTGGCTGCGGCTAAGCCGCCAAAACCCCCGCCAACAATCACGACACGTGGGACACTCTCAGACATACTCGACCGTCCTTTAGCTCGCGTTGGTCAACTTAGCTGCCTCGGTATACTTCGCGCGGAGCTTGAGGAGTGCGACCAAAACCTCGTTTTCCTCCTGCGCGAGTTGCTCCACCGAGCGCCCCCCCGCCTCCTGAAGCACCCCATCGATGATTGTTTGCTTAAGTTCAGGAGTAACATCTGGATCCCCGATGCCTTTCATCAGGCCGGTCAGAGGCCCCATGAGGTGCTCCATGTAGTGCTGAATTCCGCCCTGGCCGCCACCAACGTGCCACTGCAAGCTGGGACCCATCACTCCCCACCGGAGGCCAGGCCCATAGCACACGGCGATGTCGGCGTCCGCGACACTCAGCACACCCTGCTGAATGAGATATATGACCTCCCGGTAGAGCGCTGCCTGTAGCCGGTTAGCGACATGGCCGGGAAACGCCTTTCGGAGATAAATCGGCTTCTTTCCGATCGACGCATAAAACGCCATCGCCCTTTGGATTGTTTCGGGCGATGTCTTGTCCCCTCCCACTACCTCGACTAACGGAATTATATGAGGAGGATTGAAGGGATGCCCGATGACGCAGCGTTCGGGACGCTTGCAACCGGATTGAATGACACTCATAGTTAGACCCGACGAGCTCGACGCGATGATCGAATCAGGGGGAGTAGCTGCGTCCAAGTCGGCAAACAACTTGATCTTGAAATCCGGCCGCTCGGGCCCGTTTTCCTGGACGAGATCCGCTTCCGACAATGCTTTCTTCATGTCGGGAGTGAAGGTGAGTCTGTCGCGTGAGGCGTTCTTTGCGAGTCCAATGGCCGTGAGGTCCGGCCACGCCGCGTCGATATACTTGCGGAGATTCTGATCCGCGTTCGGCGCCGGGTCCGTTGCGATAACATCAAGGCCACATGCCAAGTACTGCGCTGCCCAGCTTGCACCGATAACCCCGGTGCCGACGATTGCAATACGTCGTACTGGTTTGTCCAATGCCATAATTTGTGTTCTCCTTTGCCCGAAGGCGCTCGAACCTGCCATCCGCACGCGTTCTGCGTGGGAATAGTAACGGGGGCAGCGACGCAGATACATGCTGCCCTTTTGGATCGGCCCCTTTATCTCTGATCGATGTCAGCTTTGCCTACATCCTGGAAGAGACGTGGTCAATTGTTTTGGTTGGGTGTCTGCGAATTCCGAATGATTCTGTGGGGTTCAATGGGCAGAGCCGGGTTCACAAAGAACGTTATCGATGAGTCGAGTCTCGCCAATCCATACCGGCAGCGCAGCTCGCACCGGTCCCTCGACGACATCGATGGGTCGAATGGTTTCGGGATCCACCAGATCGAAATATTCATCTTGATGGCCGGGGAAACATGTAGGACTTGTCCGGCGTGTCCATGATGGCCACGACGTTCCGCTCTTCACGCGCGATTCGCCCGCTGCAGGCCAGCAAGGCCTTGAAGTGACAAGGCGCAAAGGCCCGTTCTCTCAAATTCAACCGCCGGTACCGTGAGCTCATCGCAAAACCGTCGCTTTCTCGCACCGTCGGTACACCGACGTATTCATCGCTCAGAAAGTGTGCCGGTCGATGACCATGACCGTGAGCAACGCAGGCAAGTAAAAAACGGACGCCAGTAGCATATAGCGCGCTCGAGCGAAGGTTCGCTCCCGCCCAAGTCGCAATCCAACGTAGAGCAATGCTAAGCCCCCTGCAATTGCGGCGGCCACGTAGATAGATCCCGTCATGCCGAGGAGGCGCGGGAGAAGGCTTATAGGTATCAGCAGAATCGAACAGGCCACAATGCGTTTGGCGGTCGATTCGCCGTCCGGCTCGATCACGGGTAGCATCTTTATTCCGCCCCGGGCATAGTCCTCTCGATACATCCACGCGATAGCGTAGAAGTGAGGGAACTGCCAAACGAATAAGATGAGGAACAACGCCAAAGCCCAGGTATCAAGGGCCCCGCTCGCCGCCGCATAGCCGATCAGTGGGGGCATCGCGCCAGGCAACGCGCCTACGGTTGTACACGCTGGTGAGCGCTGCTTCAACGGTGTATAGACAAACATGTAACTAATCAACGTGAACAGTCCGAGCGCGGCCGCAAGTACATTTGTCCCGACCCACAGCTCGACAAACCCGGCAGTGGACAACAACACGCCAAAAACGAATCCGTGACTGCGTTTCATCCGTCCCGCGGGGATGGGGCGCCCGCGCGTTCTGTGCATTCTGGCATCCGAGTCCGCTTCATACCACTGATTGAGCGCCGATGTCCCAGATGCCATTAGCGCCGTTCCGAGCAGCGCGCGTAACAGTGTCAGGAAATGAAAAACAGCCCGGCAGCCGAACAAATAGCCGACGGCAGTGCAAATCAGGATTAGTGCTGTGATTCGCGGTTTGGTCAACTCTAGAAAATCTCGCATCGCTTCACCCTTTCGGCTTCCGCCTCATCAGTCGTTCGCGGACCACAAAGATCACGATCATCAACGGCGTAAACGCAATGTAGCTCCAGTGCGAAGCCGCCATTTCGGGAGCGGGCGCTACGTAGATTGTCCCTGTTGCGTCTGTCCGCTGACCTTTCCACAGAATTGTGATTACGACCTGCCACTTCCCAGATTTCGCTAGCATTACCGGTACCGCATATAGCAACTTGTTTTGCGCCTGCTCTCGGGTTGCGTGCGCTCGGACTTCGCCACTCAAAGTGTCTGCACGCAGGAGCAACGAAACCTCGGCATCCAGCACTGGTTCGAGTCCATTCCGGTTCTGCAAGAGCAGACTTATATCGACGGGACCAGCAGAAAGAGGCGCCGGTGAGGTAAACACGGTAATCACAAGTGCTCCAGCTTCCTGACGCAACTGAACTGTGCCTCCGTCGGCGAAGACAGTCGCCTGAGCGAATATCATGACGACTAGCATTAGAAAGTTGGAAGGCCTCATCCTTGCTCCTAATGCATCATCGTCATTCCGCGCATCTGCATCGGCTGAAAAACAATCCAAACACCGATCGAATAGAGCGCACCCGCCAGGATCGCCCAAGGCGACATCACTGCGAGCGCCGCGCGATCACCATCGGCTACACGGCATGCTACTGCCCAGGCAGAATACAGAGTTAACAGTAACCCGAGACCCAACAATACAAGCTCAAGAAAGGGAAGCCAGCCCGGAATCCATGCTCGCGGATAGATCCCAGGCGAAACTCGGGATAAGACTCTCTCGGCGGCCGGAACGAAACTGCTCCATCCCGCGACTAGGTGATTAGAGAAGTGGGCAAGCCACATGCCGAAACCAACGGGGATGAGAGCCAACGTAAAACTGCAGGTCAGGTCTTTCCAACTATTACCCGCCTGTCCCCAACAATGGCTGACCCAGCCACACGCAGCCGCTAATATTGCAGGAAGAATCAGCAGGCCACCAGCATACAGAGCCGTCACGATCGGAGCCATAGAGCGAAATTCCAATCGAGCGTGCCAGTGATGCATCCACATCATGACCGGCTCCGTCATTCCGGCAGCGTTCACGAATGCGCCGAATACCAGAATCAGTACTAGGACGGCGACATCCAGACGCCGGTTCAGACGCCCGGTTCCAGAGGCGCGACGGTCGTCACGTATGTTCCCTCCAGGCAACACGTGCAGAATGCCGACATTTTGTTGCGGGCAAGCCTGCACACAGTCAAGACAAAACGTGCAGTCGAAGTTCCCTACCTTCTTTGGCTGAAACAAATGTAATTCACATCCTCGCTGTCGATTGTTTCCGCGAATGCAATCGTGCGTGCTGCACGATCCGCAGACCGCTGGCTCGCGCACCTTCACCTGCAACGGCGAGACCAGTGAGTGAACGAAATGGAACTGGCCAATCGGGCAAACGTACTTACAGAAGCTGGCTCCTTTGAAGACAGTGTCGACCACAAAAGCAGCGAGGAAATAGCCCAAAATGATCCAGGCAGTCGAGCTGGGGCTGTCCCAAAGGGAAAAAGCGTCATACGCCCAGAAGTAGGCAGCTAGCAAGCCGGCCGCAATCCACTTGGAGCGCAATCGTCGCGGCCAGCGGTAGCGAGGCGAAACGAATCTTCGGGCCAGATCGCGCGGAAGAGTGAACGGACATGCTAGGCAAAAGAGATTTCCGGCCATGACCAGCGCGATCACGGCCAGTCCTCGCCAGTAAGTCCACGGAAGCACACCGGCGAGGTTCATCGGTGCAATCTGTGGCCCGAAGAACCCGTCGACGGCGACAACGGCGGCTAGGAGCAACATTGCTGCCTGAACGGATCGCCGAAAGTGGCGATGCCGCAGAATCGGGCCGAGGATGGGCGTCCGCAGGAGATCCCACGGCCCTTTTGCTGGAAGACGCGGAACCCTGAGGCGCGTATTCAGTCGAATCGGATGGATGCCTCCCGGGTCCAGGGCTCGCATTCCCAGCATCACCGCTGGTACCAGAAACGCGATCGATCCTGGCACCCACATGATGGCTCCCGCCGCGGATTGATCGCCGAGAGCGGAGATGCCCCAAAGACGGGGTGCTAGTTGATAGCTCGCGTACAGTACGTGGTCCGAAAAGCTGAAAACCGCGGAAAGGCCAGTGTTAACTATGTCCGCCAGCAGGAGGTACGGAATCATCGCCCATCTCGGCCAGATTGGATGGGTCGGCCACACGCCAATCACCGGCCACCAAAAAGCCATCGCTGACCAAAAAAAGCATGCGTGCTCGCCCTGGTGCCACGCCTGCGAGTGGAGCGCTAACTCGTAAAATCGCGGCAAGTGCCACACGATAATGACAATCGCGAAGGTGAACCAGGAGACGATTGGGTGCACGGTTGCGCCACCAACCTCCTTGAGTTCCCGCCACCGAAGAAATGGCCCGAGCGCGTCCTTGAAAATCCATCGCGGCAAACCGCGCAATAGCGGAAGCACAGGCTGCCCTAATAGCAGCAGCGGGGGCGCCACCATGATGAGCAATAGATGCTGGATCATGTGCGCCGACAGCAGCATATCCGCGAAGGCATCCACTGGCGATACGAGAGCCAGCAAGATTACAACCAGTCCGCCAGCAAAGGCGGCCAGTCGGCCCGTCGTGTATTTGCGCGGCAGTTCGGCGCGAAGGTGTAGCCAACCCCTTAGATACAGGGTCGCGACGGCGAGCAGTAAGCCCACCGTTTTCAAATCCAACGACCACGATGCGAGCACCGCCGCGGCGACTGGATCCATTTCAATGCCTCACCGGTTGACTAGCACATCGCTTTTCTGTGCATCCGCCGAGGTCGAGTTCACCGCCTGGGTGGAATCCCGCGCCTCCGGCTGATAAGAGGGACGGAGCGTTTGCATGAAGGCGACCAGCGCAGTCACTTCCGCAGGACGTAAATTTTTGCCATAAGCCGGCATGTTCCCACTGCCCTGAATGACTTGCCTGATAAGCTGATCGCGCGTGAGGCGCGTGGCCACAGTATCCAGAGCCGGGCCTCTCATCCCACCTTCGCCCCCAAGACTGTGACAGTTCCGGCACTGCTTGCCCTGAATGAGGATTGCTCCCTGAAGTTCAAGAGCCGACCGCCCTTTCACGTATGCGGCGGGCGTGGCTGCGCCGCTCCACGCCTCCATGTGCGGAGACCATGGCGCGAATGTCCCAAGATAGGCGAGCAGCCCGGCTGTCAGAACTGCCAACAGTACAACCAATACCGCGATCGGACGTCGGCGGTAGCTCTTTTCTCCAGTTCCCGAATAGAATGGGAGCAAAATCAGGATCGCCAGCGCAAATAGGGGTGCCACCAACAGGAGAAAGGTCTCCATGTAGGCCGGTAGAAGCGCCAGGATCGCGTATATTGGCAGGAAATAGAAGTCCGGCTTCGGTGCGGTATGAATGAGTGTCGGATTCGGAGGACCCGACGGACCCTGTGGTCCAAAAACGAAGGCGCAGATGACAATCGCGACGATTAGGAAGCCGCTGAAGATTAGGTCTTTGCCAATAACGTTCGGAACGAATGGCACGCCGGTCTTCTCGACCATAGCTTCGTACTCGGTTGCGTAGGATTCCTTTCTCACAACGCTGCCTGGCTTCGGGTACTCATTGATGCCCTTTGTCAAGACGAGTCTCAAATGAAGACTTAGAAGCGCGATAATCATTCCCGGCACTACGAAGACGTGCAGAGAGAAGAATTGGGATAGCGTTTCACTCGCGATCGTCGATCCAGCCAACATCAGATGGACCAACCGAGCGCCGATGAACGGAACTCGCCCCATGATGGATGCGCCGATCCCCAAGCCCCAATACGCGTCCTGATCGAACCGGAGGATCTGCCCGGTAAACGCCATTCCCAGAGTGCACAGAAAGAGAACGCAGCCACTGACCCACGTCAGCTCACGCGGGTATTTGTAAGCCCCAAACAAGAACGTCTGGACCAAATGCAAGCTCATGATGGCGACCATGAAGATCGACCCCCAGTTGTGGACCGCGCGAAGGAACCACCCCAGAAACTGTTCATTATTGAGGTATTGCAGGCTGGTCCAAGCCTGGCTTGTCGAAGGCACGTAGACAAAAGCCAAGCAAGTGCCCGTCACGATCTGCAGGACGAAGCACAAAAGGGTTCCGCTGCCAAACACGTAGAACCAGCTATTAGTGCTGGGTGGAACTTTGTGGCCGGCTGTCGACTCGAACAGCTTCGTCAAATGCAAGCGTTCTTCGAGCCAGAGCGCGATTGATCTCAACATGATCTGCTCCTCATACGTTTCTTCTTCAGAGGGGTTCAGCGAGAGTTGGAAGATGGCCGCCCAACACTTTCAATTCGCCGCTGTCGATCTTGTGCTGATATTCGAATAGTCCACGCGGCGGTGGGCCAGAGGCATGCGATCCGTCCTCATAGAAAGCGCCCCCATGGCATGGACACATGAACAGTCGCGATTCCTGAAACCAACGAACAGGGCAGCCGAGGTGGGTGCAGTTGATCGCGAAAACCTGGAATTTTTCGGAATCGATTCGACGTACCCAGCACGGCACTTCGGCAGTGTCTCCGTCCCAGGGCTTGGTTATAGGATTGCGATAGACAGCCAATCGGGTTTCGCCTTCAGGGAAGCGATCCAAAGAACCGAGTGAAATCCAACTGTTCCGCGAACCCTTCGTGAAACTCGACAAGACGTACCCCAGAACGGGCACGCCGATAAGCGCAGCTGCAATGCCGTTCAAGCCCGCTCCGACCTTGAGAAGGAGATTGCGGCGCGACGTACCCGAGGCCGATGGATCCTTGGTGGGGGCCAGTTTCTTGCACCCGCAATCTGATTTTTGATCCGTGCCACTCATGGTAGATTCGTTCCTCCTTTTGCTCGGTTACCAGGAAATGCGCGATGGGCGGATATCCAAGCGACAACGTCCGAGACTTCCTGTCCTGTCATCACGTGGCCGGGAGAATAACTTCGCAAGTCTGGTGCGCCTTGGTCCGCGCGGCCGGCGATCACCGTTGTGCGGAGAGACTGATTGCTGACGAGTGCTAGAAATTCCGGATTGACTACGGATCCGGTTTTCGCGCGGCCCAGCCCGTCATCGCCGTGGCAGCTGGAGCAATAGTGGTGGAAGACTGCCTCGCCCTGTTTTGCGTCGCCTGAATCCGCGCTATACGGTGGCAGAGCGACTGCTATGAAAGCCTGCGCTCGCGACCAATGCTCCTCGATCTGACTAGCCAGTATTGTGATTTGCTGGTCCGTCAGAGCGCCGCCGGCATTTTGCGCGAAGGCCGGCATCGCCGTCCCCTTAACTCCCTTTGCGATCACGTCACGCAGCTTCTCCTTTCCAATCAAAGCGAGGAAGAGTGGATCGTTCAGTGGACGCGCCGCGCCAAAATGGCCATCCCGCCCGTGGCAACCAGCGCAATTACTCTCGTAAAGAGCGGAAAAGTCTGACACCTGGTCCGGCAAGATAAACTGCTCCGGCCGATCGCTGCACCCGAGCAGAAGAATGCAAAGACTTGCCGGTAACCAGATCGCATGGCGTTTCATAGCCGCGGTTTCTCCTGAGAGTCACCCTGATCGGTATCACTTCTCGCTGCTTCGATTCCCGCTCGTTCGGCCAGTGGCCAGCTTTGCATGGTCTCGATCTTTGCTGTGCGCGCGATCACCCAGGCGGCAGCTAAGCCGAACGCTATTTGGGAACCCACAAACCAGAACCAGTCGATGCGCTCGTTCAGAGTGGGATTGATCACGCTGAGCGTCGAAGCCACCAGCGCTGACCACAACACTGGAGTAACCAGCCCGCTACGCCAACTCGCGCCGCGCGGAAACATCGGAAGCGAGACCGCATAGAGGAGTCCCACGAAGAGTGAAAGCGTCCCGTGAATTAGAGAGCCAGCGATCAAGCCGACTTCGCTAAAGCTCCTGAGTTGGTCGATCGGCGCGGCTGCCAGAGAGGGTAAAATGCCAGCGGCTAGCAGATTGATGGGATACCAAATGCTTCGCTGTGCGATTAGACCAAAGAGCATCGCCACAACTGCCATTGCGCCGGCGCCCGCAAGTCCGCCGTAGAGACCAGTCCAGTATGGATGCACCTCCACGGGGACACGGACGCGATGGCTCCCGACGCCAACCGCCAGGTGGTCTACGACCGAAGAGCTTTTCGGTACTTCTGCCCAGCTCCGCTCGCTGATTCTCACAAGTGCAGCCTCTTCTTTCTGGTCCGGCAACACATCGAACCACCACCCGGCGGCCGCCCGCAGTAGGACAACTACTCCGACAATGCTCACCGCCGGGTGCGTGACCAGCCCGGTGAAAGCCAGAGCGATACCGAATGCGGCAATAAATGGCCAGGCGGTCGGCGCCGGCACCAGAATCGAATTTGAAACGTTTTCGTTCGCCATTAGACTAACGTCCAATCACGTAGACGACCGTGAACACGACCACCCACACTGCGTCTACGAAGTGCCAATACCAGGCCAACAGCTCGAATCGCCGACCCTGCCCCCGCATGCTTCCCCTTAGCCCAAGGCCCAGCGTAAGCAACAGCAATGTTAAGCCGAGGACCACATGACCAGCGTGTAGGCCGACCAATGAGTAGAACGTGGTGCCAAAAAGATTAGTGGTGATCGTCAAATGCCAATCTGCGATCAAGTGGCGCCACTCAAGTGCAGTCTGCCGCAAGAATTCTAAACCCAGCAGAATGGTCACCGCCGTCCATATTGTGAATTTCGGTAGCTGATTGCCCTTCAAGGCTCGTGCGGCAATTCCGACCGTAACGCTGCTTGAAAGTAGGCAGATTGTCGGCCACACCGGCAACTCCAGAACTTGGCTCGGCGAGGGACCGGTGAGACTCTTTCCGATGTAAAACACATAAGCGACCACAAAGATCGTGAAGAGCGCAAATTCAGTCGCGATCAGGCATATTACTCCAACCCGGCCGCGATCCGGCAACGTCCACTCGGTTTGTTGTATTCCGATGGTCGGTGTCATTCGTACTTCCAATCCGGGTCTTCCGGATGTTTCAGGTCCCACAATGGACGGCTACTGCGCACTCTGGGCTCGACAGCAAAGTTGTATTCGGGAGGCGGCGACGTGGTTGCCCACTCGAGCGTCCACGCATCCCACGGATCGTTGCCCGCCGGTGCGCCTTGTCGTAGTGAGCGGATGATGTTCCATATCAGACATGCGACTGCGACGGCCTGAAAGATCACGCCAATCGAAGCCAACAGATTCAGGCCTTCCCAACCCCGCCCCGCTGCGTACGTGTAGATACGCCGCGGCATACCAAGAATGCCTGCGAAATGGAGCGTGTCGAATGTCATATGAAAACCGACTACAAGAAGCCAGAAATGCCATTTCCCAAGCGTCTCGTTGAGCATACTTCCCGTCGCCTTCGGGAACCAATAGTAGATGGCGCCAAACAACGTGAACAGGAGTCCACCCAAGAGGACGTAGTGAAAGTGCGCCACCACGAAGTAAGAGTCGGTTAACTGCCAGTCGAACGGGGCCGCCGCCATCATTACTCCAGTCAGGCCCGCGATAAGAAACTGGAACAGAAAGGCGACGCAGAACAACATAGGCGTATCAAAGCGGAGTTTGCCGCCGTACATGGTTCCTAGCCAGTTGAAGATTTTGATTCCGGTTGGCACACCGACCAACATTGTTGAGGCTACAAAGAAAATGTTCGATGAAGACGACAGGCCGACGGCGAACATGTGGTGAGCCCATACACCCACCGCCAGAAGTCCGATCGCCACGGTGGCGCCGATCATCGCGGCACGTCCGAAGATCGGTTTCCGCGAGAAAACTGGGATAATCTCCGAAGCGCAGGCAAATCCCGGGAGCATTAGGATATAAACTTCGGGATGTCCAAACAGCCAGAAGAAATGTTGCCACAGCACCGCCGATCCGCCTGCCTGAGTGTCGAAGAAATGCGCTCCGAGATAACGGTCCAACAGCAGCATCATCTGTGCGGCAGTCAGAGGCGGTAAGGCCATAACCACCATCGCCGAGACCACAAGCATCAACCAGACGAACAACGGCATGCGCGCGAGAGTCATGCCTTTGCAGCGCATGCTCATGATCGTCGCGATTACGTTTATCGCGCTGGCCGTACTACCGATACCGCTGATGACAATGCTGAGGATCCAGTAATCGGTGCTTGTCCCGCGGGAAAACGCGCGCTCAGTCAGCGGAGCGTACGCAAACCAGCCCACGTCGGGTGCCGTACCGTGGCCGGCAAGCCCTTCCCCGGCGACGTAACTAAAGTACAGTAGTATCCCGCCGAAAAGAAACATCCAGTAGCCGAACGCATTTAACCGTGGGAAAGCCATATCCCTAGCGCCGATCATCAGCGGTACAAGGTAGTTGGCCAGCCCCGCGAAAAACGGCATGCCAACGAGAAACACCATGGTTGTTCCATGAACTGTGAACAGCCGGTTGAACACTTCTGGCGGCAGAACCTTTCCATTTGGGAAAGCCAGTTGCGCGCGCATGAGTGCGGCCAGGACTCCGGCCACCGCGAAGAAGAACAGTGAAGTCGCGATGTACATGATTCCCAGCCGCTTGTGGTCGACGGTTACGATCCACTCATGCAACTTCGAGGGCACGGGTAGAGCCTCCGTGTTTTCCAAGCCATCCGCATATGTTGTAGTCGCCATGTGGTTCTTATTTCAACGAGGAGAGATAGGACACCACTTCATCCAGTTCTCGGGTATTCAGTTGCATATTCGGCATGAGGTTTCCCGGTTTGATCACGTGCGGGTCTTTCACCCAGGCGCGAAGATTCTCCGGCGTGTTTGGAATAACGCCCGAGCCCAGCGTGCCTCTGCTCATCAGGTGAGAGAGATCCGGACCGAACGTGCCTGAGGCGGACGTGCCACTTACGCTATGACAGTTTACGCAGGAGAGAGACAGGAACGTGGCGCGGGCGACTTGGATGTGCGAATCGTAGGCAGCCTCAGTTTTCTGACCACCGGCCCACTTCTCAAAGTCCTCCCGCGACTGGACGATCACTCGCAGCAACATGTTCGCATGCTGCATTCCGCAGTATTCCGCACAGTTCCCTAGAAACGTCCCTTCCTGTCGGGGGTCGATCCACATGGTGTTGGTGCGATTCGGAATTAGATCAGTCTTGCCGGAAAGTTGCGGTACCCAAAAGCTATGCGCCACGTCGGCGGACTCAAGCTTGAGAAATGTCGGAGACTGCTTGGCAGTGGGGCTCACAGGTACATGTAATTCGTTCGCCGTAACGATCCCGAGATCCTGATAACGGAATTCCCACCACCATTGATGACCGATGACGGTGACCTGAAGAGCGTCCTTTGGCACCGACTTGTCCTGAAGAGCGATCACCACCCGCGCCGTCGCCATCGTAAGCACAAGAACGATCAGAATCGGGATCACGGTCCAGGCAACTTCAATGCGGTTGCTCCCATACACCTGCGCAGGCTCGTGACCGTCATTTCCTTTGCGGCGGAAGCGCACGATGGTAAAAGTAAGCAAGCCTGCCACCACGAAGAAGATGGCGGCGCAGACCGCCATCACCAGCAGTGAGAGATGGTAAACAGACTCCGCTGGTGTAGCCTGCGGATCAAAGATATTTCCGACCGGATGAACTGTCTGCCCGAGGGCGACGCCAGTCATGACGCACCAAAGGCCGATAACCCGAGAGAACGAATTCATATCAACGCCGCTGTCTCATAAGAGCTTCATAAAAGTGCTTTGGTTGGCCTCTCTCAGTCGGTGCGCTTGGCTCTACCCAGATCGCGCACCGTTCGTCCGTTCATCCACCGGCTACGGGTTGAATGAGTACATGAATGAGCGGGTTACCTTAAAGAATGAAACTCGTCCGGAAGCCCACCACAGTGGAAGTCCTCATTCGCGGATTGGCTCCCGTGTCGAAGTAGTACTGGATTACCGGCTGGAAGCTGAACCATCGTGCGACTTGAAACGAGTAGTTCACTTCCAGCGCTCTCTCGTTGCCGAACGGTAACAGGCCGAGACTGGCATACGTCCGGTTCAACTGGCCGCTAATCCGGCTGCATACGACGCCAATCGCAACTGTATCGCGGCTGCGACCGGGGATGAGGCCGCGATAGCGAATGCCGCCGGTGATCTGGGAGTAGACGCGAGTCACGCTATCCGGCGTCCAGTCGATTGCGAAGTTGAGGTCGAGCCCGCGATCGGTGCTGGCTTCGGGGCGGTAAATCGCCTGGATCGCCGTGAAGTAGAGCAGGTAGTTCCCGTTGCTCCTGATGCCGGTGACGATGTTAGGAAAGGGACCGGGGTTTAAAGCTGCACCAAACTTGTACGAACCGGGATACGACTTCTGCGTTGCTGAAGGAATGGGGCCAACAATGTAGCCGGCTTCGGTCGCGATGACCGGTGTATCTTTGAACTTGAAATGAAAGCCGTTGGGGTCATCACCGTACGGGTGCCGATTCCCGGAAAAGATGGCGGATTTCAAATAGATGGGCTTAAAGGGAGCAATGCGGACCTCAGCGCCAGGGGTTGATGCCGGATCAAATGTCTCGTAAACGGCGGAGAGGTTGCCCAGCGCGTAACCGAGCGGCTCCAGCAAATATGATCCGCCTTGGCCCTGAACAGCGTAGGAGTCCTGACCGGCAAATTGGCCTAGTCGGATAGAGAGCTTGTTGTGCGCGAGGGATTGCTCGAACCACCACGAGTCGAGGCGGGCCGTGTTCGCGCTCACGAGGCTGCTTGGATTGGCGATGCTGCCCATATAGGCGCCCAAGTTACCGCCTCCCTGCCAGAGACCGGTAATATGAAAACTAAGGCCCGGTGCCAACTTCGTCTTTCCGAAGTCGATATCGAGCGTGCCGCGCCCGCGGCTCCAGTTGGCCGCGCCACGATGGGTGTCGCGCAGGAAGTCATTCACGGATTGAAAAGAAAACGCGATACCCTGCCGCTCGAATTTCGTTCGCGCGCCACCCCAGTCTCCAAACATGTACGAGCGGTCCTGCCAAGATGGGGCCGGCGGATCGTTTAGAGTTTGTGCCCATCCGGATACCGCTTGACAACCGAACAGAATTGGAACGGCCAAAGCTTTCAGGAATTGGGGAAGATTGCGTTTTATCATCTCTAAACGCCACATGTCGTGCCGGAAATCGAGGCAGAATCGATCAATTTCCACTGGCTGCCCGCCTCGCTGCGCAACTCGAACTCGAGCGGCCGCCGAAAAACGCGTTCTGAGGTGATGTGGCTGCCTTTCTTTCAGCAGATGAGCGACGGGTGCTACCTGTGCGACGACGCCCTCGATTCCGGCAGTTCGAGTCCCACGCCGCGGTAGGTTCTGTTTTTGCCTTGCCACTGATTCAACTTCAGGAGCCGCCGTTCTGGTGCCCGGTCGCCCAAGAGTCGCCTCTCAATGAGCGGCCGCACGAACCCGTGGAGATCTGCATGTTTCGACCAGAGTGGAATCGTTTCTGCGAATGCTTCCGTCTTCTGTGCTTCAATTCCCCATGGCGAGTCCCGGGAAGGAATGCCCCTTGTATCACTTTGGAAAGCCAACGTCTTCACATGAGAGGAGCGCGAAACCGATCCTTCAGTTGGCGAAATAGCTGTTGATTCCTAGGTGAAATATTACAAGTATGGTTTTAGAAATGCGCCGCGCGCACGAAAATGCCGGCCAGCATGGCACCGAGCAATGGTCCGACGACTGGAATCGCAGCGTACCCCCAGTTCGACCCCGCCTTCTTGCCGAGCGGCAACATGGCATGCGCGATTCTCGGACCCAAGTCGCGGGCAGGATTGATCGCGTATCCAGTGGTTCCACCCAGCGACAAGCCAATTGCCCATATCACCGCAGCGCTTAGGACCGTACCAAGTCCTGCGACCGGACCCGCCGCGACCTTCCTGGAGAAGATAGCTCCTACAACCGTTACTAGCACGAAGGTACCGATAATTTCGCTCAGCAGGTTCGCGCCAAAGTTAGGGATGGCCGGCGACGTCGAAAAGCACGCGAGTTTCAAGTTCGCATCATCGGTCACCTTCCAATGCGGCAGAAAATGGAGCCACACGGCGATCGCTCCGGCCACGGCGCCGAGAAGCTGCGCCGCTAAGAAGGGCAAGACCTTCGAGAAATCGCCTGATACGATCGCCATTCCCAGCGTCATGGCTGGATTCAGATGGCTATCGGGGCTGCCGCAGGCGGTCGCCGTGAAGCTGCCCGCCATCACGGCAAACGCCCAGCCCGCGGCGATGGCCGTCCATCCAGCGCCTTCCGCTTTGGAATGCCGGAGCGAAACATTCGCCACAACACCATTACCCAGAAGAATGAGGACGAGAGTCCCCATGAATTCGCCGAAGAACTTCGCGCCCATTCTTGTCCCAGATCTCAGGCCACGGCATCAGATCAATTTTGCTTGCTTCATAAAGACTGCTTTTGTTGCATGGCTGAACTCGACCTTTGTTCGACCCTTGCAGTTCACCTGCTTGTGGCCTCCGGCGAGAGCAGCGGGCTAATCTGCTATTAGGTTCGGCAATCTTTCGCGGCTTCTTTTCCGTTCGGATGAGTCTTGCCGGAAAGAACTCGGGAGATCCAGCGAAGGAGATTCGCATGGACCTCGTCCCGGTTGATCTCGTTTAGCATTTCGTGTCGCCCACCAGCGTAGAAATCGTGTTCGATATCGCGGATACCCGCATCGCGATATCGGTCAAGTAGAACGGAGACCCCTTCGAGCTGCTGGCCGACGGGATCTTCACTTCCCGAAAACACGTAGACAGGCAAATCCTTGCGAATCTGACGAAGACGAACCGGATCGGCCAGCCGGGACGCCGCGGCGAAGAACGATTGGTTCGCAGCAGGTTGTAGCCATCCGAAACACAGCGGGTCATTCATAAATGCATCCACGACCGCGGGGTCGCGACTTAACCAGTCGCACGGCGTGCGCGCTGGCTCGAAGGCCGCATTCACGATTTCTGCGGGACTACGTTTATCGGATTGAACAAGGCGAACTAGCCCGTCGAGTGCACCGGAACCAGAGAGGGCCAGCCCGTCGATAAATTCGCTGTGATCGATCACGCATTGCTGCGCCGCGAACGACCCCATGCTATGCCCAAGAAGTATGAAAGGCACGTCGCGATGTTCCTCTTTGGCAATCGCCGTTAACCGCGCGACATCCTGGACGAGCAGATTAAATCCGCCGTCGCCGAAATCTCCAAAGTTCTTCGGCGAGAGCGCGGTTCGACCATGTCCGCGGTGGTCATTGCCATACACAACCAATCCCGCGTGCACGAGATACTCGATCAAGCCAACGTACCGTGCGATGTGTTCGCCTAGTCCATGGGCGATCTGAACAATTCCCCGGGCACGTCCGAGGCTATCCCACCTCGCGCAAGCAATGGGCAGTCCATCTGTGCTCGTGAATTGGAAACGATGAGGTTGGATCGTTACAGTAAGCATGGTCTGAGCATCTCTTGGGTCACCGGTTGGATTCTTGAGCGAGCTTTGCAATGAGCGCCTGAGCGGCTGCAGGCGTCTCCGTCCCATCTTCAACGATTTGGCTGTTTTTTAATGTCTTGCCATACAGGGATTTGTTCCCGGATTGATCGGGCTTCAGGATTGCGCCGTCAAGACCGAAGCCAGCGAACGCCCCTTTGGTCTGACCGTAAAAAAGAATCTTGGCGTTGGGGTCATCGTGCGCCGACCTACCGTTTCCCCACGCAGCAGAAGCGTCCGACCCCATCGTGAACCTATCAGAAAGCATCTTCGAGCGCCGTTCCTTGTCCAACGATAGGATGACGATATCGATCTTCTCGCCGCCGACCTGAACACCCAGGCTGCCGCTCTCTAATGTGACCGCGCCTGGCGCCGACCAGTTGCTGCCGTTCCGGCAGGAAATAAATCCCCGCCCGTAGCCAACGCCGACAACCGCGGCGCCCTTTTCGAATCCAGGAATGACAGCAACGCAGTCGGCGCCGGCGATCTGTTGCGGCTGAATCCCGTGCCCAGATTCCGTCATCGCATTGAGAACGGCCAGGGCCTTTCCAAGCCGTGCCACGGTGTCATCTGCAGCTACCGCAGAAAATGTTGCCACGATTGTCAAGAAGAAAATGCATTGTGTTGTTCGCATAAGTGTTGTGTCGTCCTGGTGCCGCGCCTAGATGTGAAATACCGCCTTCACAACGATAAGAGCTTCGCAGAGTGCGGTTGGTTGGGCTCGATGCTCACGGTGAGTCAGCTAGCACTGGTGGAATCCAACCGGTGAGCTGCGCCAGGGCTCTTTTCTCTAGAACGATCTTTTTCAATGAAGATCGACGTTCGACGGAGGGTAGATGACAACAGTGCTCGCCGACATCTTCGCACAACTTGGACAAGTAGGAACCCTTGTGGTTGCATCTCTCGGAATTTTTGTGGCTCTGCGAAACCAGCACCGGCAGCTCAACGCCCAAATGTTCATCGAGTTTTCCGGACGATTCCAAGAGCTGTTACGCTTGTTTCCAACCGAAGCGTGGCTTGCGAACCGCAATCCTTCTCAACCCCTCCCCCCTTCGAGCCAAGAATTGACCGACTGCACTTTGTACACCATCCAGTTCATAGCCGACATCTATTACCTTCACAAGGGCGGATACATTTCGAAACCTCTGTGGATGCTCTGGGAGCGTGAAATCAAGAACACTTTGAGCGGGCCTCTTTTCCAACGGGAATGGGACGGTGTGGCGGCAGAGTTTGCCAATAACCGCGACTTTCTTCAGTACATAAACGCGCTGATGCGCTGCAATCGGTTGCGGCGGTGAGCTGCGCTGCGTGAGGGGACGCTTATTGGGGCACTTTTCGATCCTTCGGCTGGCGGATTCGTACCAGGCTCCATGGACGCTGTTTAACCTGGTTCGTCAATTGATCTAGGTTCTCTGTGGCGACGCGGAGATTCTCTATCGTTTCGCGAATGTTGTCATCGTTGCCTCGTACCACGGTCTGAACGCTGGCGATCAGACTCTTCGCCTGCTCAAGCGTAGATTGCAATTGCGCAAGATCTTGCCGGATCGGGTCACGCAGTTGATCGATTGTGGAATTGACATTGGCAACCGCCGCGTCCGTGTGATCCACCAAAGGGCCAATCTTCTCGATGGCTAAATCCGCGTCCCGGCTGACCAGTAGCACCTGATCCGTGATCCGGTCGATTTTAGGGGACTGCTGAACCACCATTGAATTAACTTCCTGCAGGATCTCGGCAATCTGCCTGCGGTTTCTTGGTCCCGTTGCTTCATTTAGGTTCGCGAGAAGCGTCTGCGCTTTCCCGCTGATTCCCTTGAGTTCACCTTGTACCTGGGCGATCAAATCCGACGCACTGTCCGCAATTCCGGACAGCTTTTGAGTCATATCGTCGATGCTTACAGTTTCCTGCGAAGCGATCACCTGCCCTGCTTCGAGGCGCGGAGCCTCCTGAGCGCCCGTTGTGATCGAGATTGCGGGGCTACTCATCAGACTTACGGAACCAAGCTTCGCCACAGATTTCCCGTTCACCGGCGTGCCTTCTTTCACCTCAAGCAGGATTTCGATCTGTGTTGGATCCTGCCTCCAGGCTCGAACAGTCGTTACCCTGCCGACTGCAATACCGCCGAAGAGCACTTCCGACCCTGCCGCCACGCCCCCGGCATAGCGCAAGTAGGTTTTATACGGCGTCAAATGGCGACCCCACTCCTCGTTACCCACGTAGTAAACCGTCACACCCAGCAGGAGCAAACAAACGATTACGAATGTCCCCACCTTAGTTTCTGCGTTCATACTGAGCCCCCTTCCAGGTACCGCTGAAAATATTCGTCAAGTGCTCCCGTGTCTGCGATCTTGTCCGGGACGCGATCAAAGAATTGCCGGATACGTGGATGAGAGTTGCTCTGGAGTTCCTCTTTGGTGCCGACCGCGATCAGCGAGCCTTTGTACAGCATTGCCATGCGGTCCGCGATTCGGAATGCACTCGCCATTTCGTGAGTCACCACGACAACAGTCATATTGAACGCGCGCTTCAGGCCCAAAATCAATTCATCGAGTTCTGCCGCCACGATCGGGTCCAGGCCGGCGGAGGGCTCGTCAAAGACCAGAATTTCCGGGTCGAGCGAAAGGGCTCGCGCGACGGCAGCGCGCTTCTTCATTCCCCCGGAAAGCGCCTGCGGGCTGAGCTTTCCGAATTCCGCCAACCCGACCACCGCAAGCTTCATCCAAGTCATTAGACGGATCGTCGATTCTGCCAGCCGCGTGTGCTCCCGCAGCGGTAGGGCGACATTGTCTTCTAGTGACATGGAATTGAACAACGCAGCATTCTGAAACGCGACTCCAATCGAACGCCGCAGCTTCTTTAGATCCTTGGGTCTGCAGTTCGCGAGATCGACACCGTTCACCAGAATCCGGCCGGACTGCGGACGCTCCAGGCCGATGATTTGCCGTAAGAGCGTGCTTTTCCCGGATCCGCTGCCTCCCAGCAAGACCATCGTCTCTCCGCGCGAGATGTCTAAGTTGATACCATCGAGTACCCGCCGCCCGTTGTAACTAACCACCACGTCGCGGACAGAAATAACCGGCTCCGTTCCTGCTGCGTGTGCTGGCGCCTCGGCCACGGTTCACTTTCCTCCAGTCAGGTAGAAGATGGCGGTGAATCCCACGTCGGCGAGGATTACCAAGAATGTGGATTTTACGACTGCCGCTGTGGCCGACCGGCCTACAGCGTCTGGACCTCCATGGACACGGAAACCTTCAAGACACCCGACATGCACGATGATCGTCGCGAAAGCCAGGCTCTTCACCAAGCCCGTCATGACGTCTTGCAGCACCATTGACTGCACAACGTACCGGAGGTAGACGCTAAGCGCCATGTCTGTACTAAGGCGCATAAAGAGGCCACCCGCCAGAATTCCGCAGGCGCTGCTGATGACTGTCAGGCACGGCAGCACAATCAGTGCCGCCAGGAATTTCGGCGCAAGCACGAATTCCACCGGGTCGATAGCCATTGTCCGCAGGGCGTCTATCTCTTCTGTGACCACCATGCTGCCGATCTCTGCGGAAAATGCCGAACCTGAGCGTCCGCTCACTGCAATCGCCGTGAGCAATGGCCCTAATTCTCGGGTGAAACCAATTGTCACCAAGTCGACTACAAATTGCATCGCCCCAAAACGGCGGAGTTCCGAAGCTCCTTGCATCGCCAGGATAAATCCGGCGCAAACGGCCATGATTCCAACCATTGGAAATGCGTCGACCCCCACCGCGAGCATCTGATGGATTGCTGATCGCCACCGGTAGCGATTCCCGACGAGCGGTAGAGTTCGTCTTAGGGCGCCGAGAGCGTTCCGGAGCTGAATTACGAGGGCACCCACATACTCGACGTGACGCAGGGTAGCACCGCCGAGACGTTCAACGATGGATGTCGTCATTACGGACCCTCGGCCGACGCCTGATTCGCACGCAACGCTTCGGCCGTCCCTTCATCGAAGAGATGCAGGAGCCGCGTCGTTTCTAGCAGGTACCGCGGCCGCTCTCGGAGCCCGCTCAGATGGAAAGTCTTCCCCTGAGTTCGTGCGGCCTTAAGCGTCTCGACCAACATGGCGAGCCCTGAAGTATCGATGTAATCGACTTCGCAAAAATCTACAGTCAGGGCTTGGCAACTTGGGGATTCCAGGCGCCGTAGCAGGAGCACGCGCAAGCCGGGAGAGGTGTCAATTGTAATTCGGCCTGAGAGCCGGACCTGGCATTCCGTTCCGAGATCTTCGCACAGTACCCGGATGTCGTCGTCCAGCGGTACAGTTTTCGTTCTTTGCCAACGGAAAGCCACAGGTCTTCATTTGAGAGGAGCAGTAAGGAGCGGCTCCGGTTGGCAAAAGTTCAGCGCTCCCGTCAAACTACTTGCTGATCTGGTGCATCTTCTCCAATAACGACGACGGTAATCACATGACCCGACCGCTCGCAAGGTTCGAAGACAGCACATTGATCAAGCTGGCATTGGAAGGACAAACCGAATGCTTTGCAGTATTGATGGATCGCCACTTGATCGCAGTTAGGAAGCGCATCGCCTCGATGGTTGGGAACGCAACCGATGCGGAGGATCTGCTCCAGGAGGTCTTATTGAAAGTCTGGCGGCATCTATCGACATTCCGGTCAGAATCCAGCTTTCGCACTTGGATGACTCGAGTGGCCATCAATGAAGCACTGCAGTTCTACCGCCGGGAACGGTGCCGTCCGACCTGTCAGCCGATCGGCGGCCTCGACGCCTTCGTCTCTCAAAGCGAATCGCCGCACCAGTCTTTCGCTCGCGTTCAGGCAACACAGGCGGTTCGCAACGCCGTTGTAATACTCCCCGACAAGTATAGGCAGGTCCTAATCCTTCGCGATCTCGAGCAGCTCAGTGCGCGAGAGACAGCTCAACGGCTCCAATCGAGCATTCCGGCCGTGAAGACACGATTGTTTCGGGCGCGACTCATGCTCTTAGCAGCGATCGAACGATCAAGAATTCGGGGATTGGCAAATGCCGAGGCGTAGATGGCCAAGCGCCAAAGAGTTCACATGAAGCGAACGACTACCCACGCAGCGTGCGACGGGCGTGATGATTTTGATATCTACATTCACGATGGGCCTACGTCTTTTCGCCTCGAAATCGAGGGTAGCCTCAGCAGAAACGCCGCCAGACAACTGGAACAGGCGTGGTGCACTGCTTCGTCGACGATCGGCAATCGCGCGCTTGTTGTTGCCGTTGGCGATGTATGTAGTATCGATCCTTTCGGGCGTGCGCTGCTCCGGAGGTTGCACCAGGCAGGCGCACAGTTTGTCGCGAGGTCGCCTTTGGCGAAGACTTTGGTTGGCGCAATTGTCGGTCAACCAGTAACATCCGCAATGGGAGTCACCAAATGTGACGGGTGGGACCGGTTCCGTGCGTATGTGCTTCCAATGATTCCTCTCATCACACTGTTCTTTCCAGCCACGATCCATGCGGCCAGCCTTGAGCCCATCACGTCGAAACAATGGGAAGAATACGTCGAGTCTGCAAGCATGCGAATGGAGCAACGTCTGAGTCCTGGCAAGACTTTCCTGTGGGTGGACGAAATACCGGATCGGCTTGCAAAGGTTCGAGCAGGCGATGTTGTGGTCTCGCCAGTCGGCCCGCAGAATCCTAAGAGAGTGCCGTCAGGACTGATTCACGATTGGGTTGGCGCGGTCTTCATCGCCCACGCCACACTCAGGGACGTCCTCGATGTCATGAACGATTATGCGCGCTACAAAGATTGGTTCCAGCCAACTGTGATCGATTCCAAAGTGATCACGACTAGCGAAGCAACAGACCGCTTTAGAATGCTTCTGGTAAACAGATCGCTACTTCTAAAAACCGCGTTCGATACCGATTACGAATCCTGCTACGTTCACGTAGACGATCGACGCGGATACAGCGTCTTCCGGACAACGCGAGTCCAGGAAATAGAAGAGTACGGCGCCGCTACTCAGCACACGCTGCACGAGGGCGAAGGCAGTGGCATCATTTGGCGGCTATTCGGGATCGCGCGCTATATCGAACGCGACGGTGGCGTCTATATCGAGCTCGAGGCGATCGGGTTGAGCCGCGACATTCCGGCTTCGCTTCGATGGATAGTGGAGCCGATAGTCCGTCGTGTTTCGCGAGGTTCACTCTCGACATCTCTTCGACAGACCGCGAATGCAGTGCGCTTACAGGCCGAATTCGCGAACCGGAGTGGGAGATCGACTGCCGTGGCGGGCCGCGAAGGTTCACCGACTCACGCTTTACGGGCACGGCGCTCGTCGCGTTGAGTGCAGGACCGTACCTTTCGGGAAGACTTGTTTAACCGGCTTGCCGTGCTGCCGATCTAGATTCCGGCCCTGCGGGACCGGCCGTCCGACATCCTTGAGACGGTCCCGTATTTCTTCGAAAAGGGTAAACAGAAACACCGCTCGGACCTGTTGAGGTTGTAGATGCGGACGTCGACGCTGTTTTTGACGTAGTTGTCCATTTCCAAAATGAGCACGCGCTGCACCTTGCCCTGCTACAGGTCATCAACGGCGCAGATCGTGAGCAACTGCTACGGATCGCGAAGACGGCATTACGTGCTTGGCCTTAAGGCAGAACTCTGAAGACCGACGGCCGCGATGGATCGCTCAGTCGGAACAAAGGTTGATCGTTGCTCCCGCTTACTGAACTCTCGCATTTCGTTCATACTCCCTGGGTGCAACGCCGAAAACACGTTTGAACGCTTTGCTGAGCGCGGCATCGGAATCGTAGCCGACGGCCTTCGCTACTTCGAACAATTTTCTATCGCCCTTTCGTAACAATGCCGTCGCCTTGTGCATTCTCCAGTTGGTCAGGTATTCCAGCGGCGTCTCTCCGACCAGCTCTTTGAACCTCAGCGCAAATGCGGAGCGAGACATGCCGGAGGTTGCGGCCAGCGACTCGACTGTCCAGGGCGCTTCCACTTGCTCGTGCATGGATTTCAGAGCGGCGCCGATTTGCGGATCGAACATCGCGTGCAGGACGCCGCGCTTGCAAGCTTCGGATCGCGACCCAAAGTGTGCGCGGATGCACTGTATGAACAAGACGTCCGCCATGCGGTTGACCACCAGGTCCGATCCGGGCGCCCGGTCCGCCATTTCGGACGCGAGCATGTTCAGCGTTGTGTGCAGCGTGAGGCTTTGCTCTTGGTCACTGCGCACCAGTATCAGCGGTGGCAGCAAGCGCTTAAGGATTTGGACGCTGGTCTGATCGAATTGAAACCATCCCGAAACGATGGTCGTAGGCGCGCCACCGCCGCCATACTGGATCACCTGACTACGGTCTCTGGGGGCGACCTCGCAAAAGCTGCGCGCGTGTGTTCGAGGGTTATCGCGGAGCGTATATGAGCTTCCGGGCGCCAGCAGGAAGCAGTCACCTCCGGCGAGCGGCGACGCGTCAGGGATGCCCTCGACACTGAGCCAGCAATTACCGCGAGAAACCATTCCGAAATGCGCGAGTTGCAACGGCGAAATCTCGGTCTGCGCGGAGTCTCTTGCAGTTCCTTCGGCGGCGTTCGCCTCTCTCTTGAGGCCCCACGGTGCAGTAGCTTCCAGCCTCGCATGAACCACGCTGCCGACCTGCGTGGTCAGGAAGAGATCTGTAATTGGGTCCATCTCGGTCCTCCTATTTGGACTTCTGGACAAGAAAACTGGACGAAGAGACGGGTCTAGTCCAGGTGCCTGGACATCTATTCTGACAGGTTCGATGAATTCTGTGGACGAGGAGGTTCAAATGAAGTTACTTCGGATCGATTCCAGCGCACGGACCGCGTCGGTGACGCGGCAGTTGACGGCGAGAGCCGCGAAGGAATGGAAAGAGAATTATCCAGACGGCGATGTCATACACCGTGATCTGGCGGCAACACAGCTCCCGCCCATTACGGATGATTGGAGCGCGACACACATCGAAACGTCAGAGTTGACGCCTGCTCAGCGGTCGTATCTTTCCACATCAGATCGGTTGATCGAAGAACTGCGGGCGGCAGACACCATCGTCATCGGAGCACCTATGTACAACTTCTCCGTTTCGTCCCCATTGAAGGCTTGGATTGACCAGATTGTGCGGCTCGGGAAGACGTTCAGTTACGGACCAAATGGCCCACGGGGGCTGCTTGAGAGGAAGAAGGTCGTCGTCATCACTGCTCGCGGAGGCGCTTATGAGAAGGGCACCCCTACAGAAGCCTTCGATTTCCAGGTACCGTACCTGCGCCACGTTCTCGGATTTATTGGGCTCACCGACGTGACGTTCATCCACGCCGATCATCAAAGCCGGGAGCAAGCCGCTGCAGCCTTGAAATTCGCTGTGGAAAGAATCACGGGACTTTTTGCTGATCAGAACCGCCAGGCAGTCGCTTATTGACGGGAGGAACACCATATGAATATCGCCTTATGGGTCGTGCAGGCAGTTCTGGCGTTGGCCTTCATCGCCGCGGGCTCGATGAAGGTGTTCGCATACGAGAAGTACAAAGCGATGTCGGAGAAGAATGGTCCGATGGACCTGAAACGCGGACTGGTGACGTTCATCGGTCTTTCTGAACTTGCGGGTGCAATCGGGATTATTCTTCCAATGGCAGCCAACGTTGCTCCGTGGCTCAGCCCCATCGCCGCCGCTGGACTTGCAACCGTTATGCTGCTGGCGGTTCTCTACCACTTGCGCCGCCACGAATCGCCGGCTGTTCCCGCCGGGCTATTGTTGCTCGCCCTGTTTTTGGCGGTCGGACGTTTTTCCCACTGGGCATGAGGAAGGGAAGCGACCGGGCCTGAAACGTCAGATCGCACAGGCTATGGAGCCTCACGACCGCAATTCGCGACTACGAGAGTGTTGATCGGCAGGGTTAATATCGTCCACTTCCGCTGCAGCGCGTCTCTTCGGCAAACTCGTCGGCTCTCAACGCCCATCGCGTGGCGCACCTGTTTCACACGCAGCGCGACGGCTGCGTGAACCGGACCGTTCGCGCCGATAGGCCGCGCTCCTGCATGTCCGCATACAGGCCCTGGATTTCCAGCGGTTCGATCTTCGAAGCCGGCCTGCTGCCCAGAGCCGGCCGCACGTACCGTCTGAGCAGCGCCTCATAGTCTCGATGGGTCTTCGCTCGGAGTTTCGGTTTCGCCGCCGTCTCCAGCCACTTGTCGAGATAACCATCGAGGCTCATCCGGGATGGTTCGAAGAAGACACCAAGGTCGCGATCCCGTTGGCTTCGGCTGAGGTATGCTTGCGCATCCCGCAGCGTGCCATGGATCGTCTTGTTGACGTATTTGCGCTTCCCCGATTCCGAGTCCCGGCCCATGAAGACGCGCACCAGCCAGGTGCGCTCACCTCTCGGAATGATCTGTCCTGCCTTGCCCGCCATCGCGCCTCACCTCGCTCGGATTTTGGCGCACAATTGGCACACATTCAACAATCGTACGCCTGAGTTTTGTTGAATTTAGGAGAGTTTGTCACCTGATCGCCCGTCAGCCGATCATCGCGCGCCAGGTTCTGCTGGCCCTTAAGCATCAACAACGGGACCTGAGGCTTCGCGATTAGTCGAGAATCTTCACATTTGGCAGGCCGGTCAATCGAGATCGCAAGACTCTCGGCTAGGGCTTGCAGTTTATTGGCGCGGCCGATGCAGGACGTCGCAATACTCGTTTAGTTTAGAGCGCCGCTCTGCGCCGCAACTTGCGTTTCGACAACCGCCGCTCGTTCTCTTCGCAGAGATAAACGCCGGCTTTCTGAAATGCGTATATCAGGGCTGGATCGGCGCCAACTTCGGCCGTCGCTGAAACGAGGATCGCCCTCACTTCAGCATCACTCGTTTCGGGGCCACGATATTTTGCCGCGTCGAGCCGTACCGCACTCACTACCGATCGCGCCGAAGGACTGGAAGGAGTGATGCCGTCGTGAGCCGCTCCTCGACCCATGTGAGCGAGTCGGCTAGCTCCCAGGCGAGCCTGAGCCCTGCTGCTTACGAATCAGCGGATGGCATCAACGTGGGCAAGGTCTAATCTGTTGTGTATTCCTACCCTCGATTGTTGAAACATATCGCGATTCAGTGGGCCGGAACGTCGGCATAAAAATTGCTTGATCGCCTGGTGGTCGACCAGGAGATCAAAGAAGCGCGAAATGAATTCCGGGCCCGAGTTCGCCGGGGTTTACCGGCATCGCCAGCCAGGGCCGCGGAATCCGCCCACCCAACTGCCCACCCAGAATTCGTACCGATGGTATTCAGTTCCACCTATCTTGTGAGATGGTGGTCGGGGCGGCAGGATTTGAACCTGCGACTTCCTAGTCCCGAAGCAGGCCGCTTTCCCTAACTCCTTGATTACAGAAGAAATATTTTTGTAAAATAATTCTATTTGAGCACCAAAAATACGCCTGTGGGTGGGCAGTTGTCATAGGAACTGGTTTCTTGATAAAGCACAAGCTCATGCGGCCTAGGCGACGGGCGTGTGCTCCGCCACTGCTTGCATCGCCTTCTTCTTCCGAAGAAAGCCGCCCAGAATCGGATCACGTCGAAACGAATCCACGCCGCCCATGCTGGCGGGCTAGATCGCGGCGAGGTCAAATGAAAACCTCTTCAATTTGTTCAACGGCGTAACCTGCACCAAGCGTTTTCGTTTCTGCAGCTGCCCCACCACGATACCAGGAGCGACACCAACTTGCTCCGCGAACCCGACCAGTCGCTCTTCCGACAAGGGTCTTTCTCGCATCAGATTGAGCAGCGCCTGACGAGGAATTAAATGATTCGCCGCGAAGTCGTTGGCCTCCTCCTCCTCGCGGGTGCTCGCTCCGCGCCCCTCGAGAAACCCCTCTTTCTTGCCATGCAGTATGATATGCCCACACTCATGAAAGAACGTGAACCAGAAATGGTCATCGGATTTGTATCGGCAGCTGAGCTGGATCATCGCCTTATCAGGCGCGATCCACCGCGCCGCGCCGCTGACATGCGTATGGCGCAGCTCGGTTGTAAAGCACACTGCGACACCGTATTTTCGGCAATCGTTTTGCAGCGTCCGTTTTACCTTTTGCAGGTCCACTTCTCGGGTGAGCGCCCGCAGGCCGTCAAGGAGCGACCGGAACCGAGCGCGGTCATACGGCGCGCACTCCATGCTCTCAGCCTCAAGCTCACCCAGGCGGAGCCAGGCGCACATCGCCAGATCGTCAGGCTCAAATGCCGGCGATTGCCGGAACGAAGCGACGGTCGACGAAGCTGGAAGGCTCTCTGGGGAATCGATTCCAAAGAACTTTAAGCACCGCCTGACGAGCTCGACTTTGGAATCAGTCTGGGGGATGTGTCCGCGCTTGCGTAATTCAGCGAGCGGCAGCCGCTCTGCCCAGTCTGCATAGGCCTCCAGTCGGGCGCGGTCCCGCTGCTCCGCAAGTTGAAGCTGGTAGTTAGCCTCAAGGCCATTCCATGTCCTGGCGGAAATGCCGAGAGCCCGTTCAAGTTGAAGCGCTGTATCGGGCGTGATCGCAGCCTTACCCTTTACAATCTCGTTGATCGTCTTCTGCGGGCGTCCGATCCGCACCGCCAATTCAGCCTGCGACATCCCTCTCGTCGCCAGGGCCGCCGCAAGATGCTGGCCGGGCACAACAACGTAATCGGGAGAGAAATTGGTCGGCAGCTCAGCGCCCATGGCCTTGCACCTCCTCGATTACCAGCCTTTTCACCTTCGTACAGTCGAGCACGCGGTTGCGCAAAAGCGGAATCGGCTCATGGTCTGGCCGGACAAGCAGGCTGCAATCCGAAACGACGGCGATTGCGAAATGCCCTTGTTTATCCAGGTTGAGGGGCTCCATCAGCAGACCAGAAAATTCGCTGAGCAGCTCAAGGGTAGGCGTGCCGGCGAGCAGGCAAAGCCGCTCCCGGATGGCGGCCCCGACCAGCGTACCCCACCGCCGATCGATCGACGCCCCGCAATTGCAAATTCTCGCCAAATCCGAAGTGCCAAACCGTATCTCCATGCCGCCTCAGTTTTCATTACCTTTAGGGTAAAACAGATCGCTTGACTTCTCAAGCTCATTTTGTTAACCCTATAGGTGCATGAGATCGAATCAACCGGCCAGCCTCCGGCTGGCTCAGCGGAGGAAATAGTAACGTGGCAACAAAGATAATTTTTCATCCTGTCGGGAACGGCGATATGACGCTGATCTCCCTCGGCGATAGCGCCGGCACCAACATCCTGGTTGACTGCAACATCCGGGCGGCGGCCGACGACCCCGAAGACAGCACGCGCGATGTCGCCGTAGACCTCCGCCGCTGCCTTAAGACCGACAAGAAGGGTCGTCCCTATGTGGACGTCTTCTTGTCGACCCACCCGGACGAGGATCATCTCAGAGGCCTGAAGAAGCATTTCTACCTTGGCACCCCGGCGGATTACGGCGACGACGAGAAACCGGCCGGCGAGAAGCGGATCGTGATCAAAGAGGTGTGGTCTTCTCCGATCGTGTTTCGCCGCGCGAGCAAGGACCACAAGCTCTGCGACGACGCCCTTGCTTTCAATATTGAGGCGAAGCGCCGTGTCGAGTTCGCGCGCGACCAGAAGTTCACCGGCATCGGCGACGGCGATCGCATCCTTGTTCTGGGTGAAGATGAAGACGGAAAGACCGATGACCTGACGTCGATTCTGGTCAAGGTCGATGAAACCTTCGATAAGGTGAACGGGGCCCAAAACTCGTTGTTCAAGGCCCGCCTGTTGGCGCCTCTACCGGCGGCTGACGAGGATGAAGCGGACGCCATGGGCAAGAACCACTCCAGCGTGATTCTGAACATGGAACTGGCCGATGGGGCCGCCCGCGAGACGGTAAGGAACTTCCTGACCGGCGGTGATGCCGAGGTTCTCATCTGGGAGAAGCTCTGGGAAAAGTATCAGAACGAACTCGACGTGCTGGCCTATGACATTCTGCTTTCGCCTCATCACTGCTCCTGGCACTCGCTGAGCTATGACAGCCGGTCTGAAAAAGGCGATGATGCCAAAGTTTGCGAAGCCGCCAAATCAGCCCTTTCACAGATCCGGGCGGGAGGCCAGATCATCGCCAGCAGCTGCGCGATCAAGGATGATGACTGCGATCCGCCCAGCCTCGCCGCCAAACAGGAATATGAGTTGATCGTCAAGAGGGGAAAGGGCGCGTTCCTCTGTGTAGGTGAACTGCCTACCGAGGCCGATCCCGCTCCGCTTGAGTTTGTCATCGGCGACGGCTCGCTGTCCCGCGTGGTGCAAAAGGCTGCCTTGCCGCGACGCAGCGTCGTCACGAGCGGCATCGTCAATGCCGCCAACTCGAACGCCGCCCGGAATGAGGCCGTCCAAAAGGGTGGAAACACACGCTACGCCTAAGAGTCGGCCAAGCTGTGCGGCATTACGAGAGCAGGCGCTCCTTGATGCCGACCTGTTCCTCGTAAACAGTTACGGCGCCATTCGTCTTCCTGAGGCGGCCTTCGCGGCTGGTGCGAAGGGCCGCGTCAGCGCCGGTTGGTCCATGTTGATTCAACCCTCAAACCGGCCGCGGAGTCTTGACCTATATGTCGATCAATTATTCCCTTTCTCACGGCCTAGTTTCTTTCTTCGTGATGGCCCTGAGTTCCTCACCTGGCCTCATGTTGAGGAAAGCGGGAAGCTGTGCTTGCTGGACGACGTGAAGATCAGGCGGCCGGAGCTGGTGGCTGATTTTCTGGCATCCGAGATGGCTGACGCCTTTCGGCTCGTTCAGGAATCGGAGTCGGGCACGAATCAGGCGGATTTTCAGGCGGAGTTCCATTCATATTGGAACCGCCAGCCAAAGCTCTCAGACCAGCCGGTCTATAGCTTGCTGGAAGGTCGCGGGCCCAGTCGGCTAGTCAGATTCTGGCGCGGGCAGCACTGGTGCGTTGCCGGCGAGACCGAAGATGAGATCGCGCGGTGGCTAAAGCATCGTCATGGCGACAAATCCCAGTACGAACGCAGCGATGTCGCGTGCCTGCTGTGGCTGCCAGCGCCGCTGTTGCCGGCGGAGTATCCGCGTTCCGGCGCGGCGTTGTACGGCTTGGCCAGGCGTACGCCGGAAGGTCTTCAGGTTTTGCGCGCGCTCGCACGTGAGGAGAAGGCGCCTTTTCCCGTTCTTCTCGTGGCCGACACCGACAACGGACCCTGCTTCGCGGCCGTAGACTCGTTCCATCCCAAGCGGATCGGTCTTCGCGGCACGTCGACGCCCAAAACGCCGCCCGGATTCCGGCCGGGGAAGGCTCCGCTCGACCTCCAGACGCAATACATCTTTTCGGGCTATGCCCGGGTCGAACCAAGGCAGGTTGATCGGGTAGATGCTGCGTGGATTCATGGCAGGGGTCACGATCCCCGGCAGCGTGATCTTGCTGGTAAGCATGTTATTGTCGCCGGGTGCGGCTCGGTCGGCGCCCCGCTCGCGCAGCAGTTGGCGATGGCGGGCGTGGGACGATTGACGCTTGTGGACCCACAGAATTTGGTCTGGGCCAATATCGGCCGGTACCCGGTCGGCTCGAAGTTCGTTGGTCGAGCGAAAACCAAGGCTCTCGCCGAATTTCTGCAAGAGAACCTGCCCCACTTGCGGATCGATGGTTTCGTCGGAACAATCGCCGGGTATTTGGGCAGCGGCGTTGATCACGCCGCGGATCTCATTGTGTCGGCCACGGCGGACTGGTCTGCCGAACGGGTGCTCAATCTCGATCACATCGATGGCCTGATCACATGCCCGCTTCTTTTCACCTGGACCGAACCGCATGCCTGCGCCGGGCACGCCGTGTATCTGCCTGCGGCGCAGCCCTGCCTCCAGTGCGGATTTGCTCTTGGAGGCGATATGCGTGACCCGGTGACGAAATGGCCGGAGACCGCGCCCACTCATCTCTCCGAACCCGCGTGCGGCGCGTACTTCCAGCCGTACGGCCCGGTTGAACTGATGGGAACCGTCTCGGCGGCGGCCTCGCTTACATTAGATGCATTGCTCAAGAAACTTGACGCCGCGACCCATCGCGTCTGGGCCGGTCCGCGCTCTCTGCTCGAGGAGCATGGCGGGGCTTGGAGCGATGTCTGGTTCGCCCAACATGCCGACCGCAACGAAGGTGCATTCCAGGAGACCATTAATTGGCAAGGAGATCTCTATTGCAACGCTTGCGGCCAGCCCCGCCAAGCCTTAGTTTCGACATCGGACGGTCAGGACAGAAGCTCGTGATGCCCTCCGAAGTGCTAGAAATTTTCGCCGAGCATCAACAGCTCAAGGCCAGGGACCGCGAAGCGGGAGGACAACTATTCGGCCGCGTTGCGTGGACGACGGTAACGGTAGAACACGCCACCGGACCGCGGCCAACTGATATTCGCACGCGGTATTCTTACCAGCCGGACCGAAAAGCAGAACAGGCTGAGATTGATGACGCCCATCGGAGAGGGCTTTTCTTTCTGGGCGATTGGCACACTCACCCCGAGCCTGTTCCCTCTCCCTCGCCGCAGGATCTCCACAGCATCACTGAGGCGTTCAAGAAATCAACCCATCATTTGAATGGCTTTCTTCTCGTAATCGCGGGAACACAGCGACTACCGTCGGGCTTGTATGTCGCGGTCCACAACGATAAGGAAGCTGTTCGACTCCTGCCGCGAACTCGGGCATCCTGTGCGAAGCAAGCTGCAATGAAAGAGGACGCTCATGGCAAAACAAGGTAAGAGCTGGACAGAGAACGTCTTTCCCGACCGCTACGCCCGCAATGCGCGGCTTTACCCTTCACTACTTGTCATCGCACCCACCGTTATCGCGATCGTCGCGGTCGCGGGGCTAGAGCTTTCCTGGCTGAAGATGCTGTGGCTCGGCCTCGGCGCTGTCGGTGGCACCTACTGGTTGAGTCAGCTTGCCCGCGATCCGGGAAAAGTTCTGGAGAATAAGCTTTGGGAAAGCTGGGGAGGCATGCCCTCGGTTGCGATCCTGCGTCACGGCGATCGGCGCATCGACGCAATTACGAAAGCCCGCTACCATGCGCGGCTTGTTGAGCTGGTGCCGAACACTTCATCGCCGGCCCCCGACGTTGAGAGAAACGGTCCTGATGCAGCCGATATCTGTTATGCCGCGTGGTCAACGCACTTGCGCAACAGCACTCGCGATCAGAAGCGCTTTCCTCTCGTTTTTGGCGAGCTGGTTAGCTATGGGTACCGCCGCAACCTGCTGGGGCTCAGGCCCTACGGCTTGACGTCGAGCATCCTCGGCTGCCTGATTTGCGGTGTGTTCATCGGCGCGGCGATTTACAACCAGCACGGCGTCCAAGACACTTTGTGGCTCGCCTTGGGCGCCGACATTCTTCTGCTGCCGTTTTGGCTCATCCGGGTCTCTCCGGCATGGGTTCGCCTCACGGCCGAAAATTACGCCGCCCGGCTGGTTGAAGCCGTCGATGACCTTTACGGCGATCACGCAAAGGCCACTGCCAAGGCTCAAGTCGAAAAACCAAAAAAGCCACGGAGCGTAAAGAAGAGCCCGTGAGCGAGAGTGGACCGTTCGCGCCGCGAAATCGACATCGTGCCGGACCACACGGCGCGCCAGGCCTCCGCCAGGAATTCGGGAACCAGCTTTCGCCGGCCTGGTCGGTTCGCAGCACCCCGAATCTCAAATCACGATTGAAGCTGGCTGTTCAGGGTTCGTCACCGCGAACCCTTCGAGCGTGGCCACTCGGCAGAGTTTCTGGTCGGCTGCGACGAACACTGTTACAAGTTCGGCTCGCTTGAGCCCAAGTGCGACTGAGAGTTGTAAGGCATCGAGCGTGCGGAGCGCTTCGACTGCGCCATGCGGGCCAGCTTAAGCGGGCAGCGCTGATAACGCCGCGAAATCGGGGAAGCGCGGAAAGCACCACAGAGGCCAAAGCTGGTACTGCTGTTATCCGGAGAGGCGGCGGCGCAAGCCACTGCCAAGGCCGCTGTAGTGGTTCCCAATGGACGTGCACAGAACGAAACATTCCGGGCCTTAACTCCCAATGACTCCGAAAGATTCGATTCCCCCCTGTAGCAGGTAATCGCGTGTTGCCGCCAAGAGGTTGGATATGTTCGCGTGCCGCTCATCCTTCATGACCGAAGGCTGCACGATATAGATTTCAAACTGAGTCTGTTGGCGTGCTTGAAGCGCGAGAATCCGTGCCGCCGTATCGTCATCCCCACGTATATAGCCGGTAACGCTGGGGAGTGTCGTACGGTGCCTAAGGCGAGCCAGCAGATGCTCGGTTCGGATCCAAACACTCGATTTGACAGCCTGACCGCATACTTCGTAGAGATCATTGACGCGGTTGCCCGCTTGCGGTTCACCGCTGGCTTTACAATGAAACATCTTTACCCGAGGACCTGCCGCCGTCTCCTGGATTGATAGGAAGTCCGCAACTTCACCGGCTCCATCGTCACAGAACACTACCTCAGCGCAAGATGCAAGCAGGCGTTCTTGCAGCCATTCAAACAACGATCTTCCAGCACCCGCACCGGGTTTCTCCCTGGTGATATCAACTGTCGCGGCTTCCCAATCGACGGCTTCCACCAGATCATCGCTGAACACCTGCAAAGCCGGCGGAGCCGGGAAGCGCGTAGTGCCTTCTATCGCGGATAAATCGGAACAAAAGAAGCTGGGCATTTCTTCATTGAGATATTCCTGGAGCGTTATATCCTCATTCGCCCGGTGCACTATAAGTTCAGGCTCATCCTCCGAAGCTGGTGAAAAAAGGTCAGCATCGCCCAAAGCGAACCGGCCCAGCCAGGAAAGATCGGCGTTGCTGATAGCGAAGATCGTGCTACCCTCCTGGCTTTCGGCGATTTCAAGTCCAAAGTCTAAGAGGCTACGTTCGACGACATTTCCGGCGGCAGAGCGGTATAACACTGGGGGCGGGTCGTAGTAAACGCGCGCTGCCCATGTCATTGCGATTACACCGGCCGGGACTTGAGTCAGCTCCTCGCCAAGCGCGAGCAGATCGAGCCGTGATCCTGTAACGGCAGCGCGGTTAGTGGCTATTTTCGCGCCCAGCCTGTTACACCAGTTCAAGAGCTCAGGAATCTGATCAGACGTGTTGCTCCAGACTTTCGATGCGGAACTCACGCCGATGGTGATTGCATTGCCATCGTCAAGAGCCTTTCCGAAGCAATGGCCCCGGTCGTAGAGCCTGCCGTCTGCTTCCTGGATTGCCCGGTCTCCACTTGGACCCGTAATCGTCCGGTAGGATTCAAACTGCCCCAGCTTGTGGCGCTTGCGCATGCCGACACTAAAAAACTCGGCGGCGTCGAGATCGTTAAGTACACGGTTGATACTGCTGTTCGACAAAGGACGAGGGCGGCCAATTACCAGATCTTTCGCAAGACGGTTATAGAGTTCGGCGTTGCGGCGCGAGGAACATATAAAAAGCAGCTTGGCGTCAGTGTTGTAGTGGAAAATAAACAGGTCATACGCGACGTTGGTAAAGCGCTCGTCGGTGGACCATGGGGAGCGGATCGCCTCGCGCGTCAGATACACGGCGGCGCCATGCGGATTGCTGATCCCCCGATAAATAACTTGAAGTTTCCCGGGCAAATCGGGCTCCGCTGACAGATCGACCCCATCGGAGGTTGCAAAGATTTTGACGTGGAAATACGGCCTCACGGTGTAGAGCGAGAAATCAGCCATGTCCGGTGCCGCATCCACCTGAAAGCTGTCTAGCACTTCGCGCGTTTGCACTTCCTCTTCGACACGCGCCGCTCCCAGGTTCTGCACAATAGTCCGCCAGATCGCACCGGTCTCATAGAGTTCGTCAATCTCGCCGCCGCTGCTGGCCGGCTCCGCCAGGAACGTCGCGCCGCCTATGTTGGCCTGTCCGGTCCTTGCAAACCGGCCAATGAACTGAAGCGTGACGGCTAGCGATTTGTGCGGGCTGTGTACGGCGGCGATCTTGAGATTGGGAAGGTTGAAGCCTTCGCCGAACATGTTGACGCAGACTATACCGTCCAGTTCATTGCCCTGCAACTTGGCGATGACGCGCTTTACGTGGGCCAGGCTGTGCTTGCCGTTGACGAAAGCAAGCCGGAGGCCGGTATTATGCTCGTAAATATCTAAAAGCTCCCTGGCCCTCGGCAAACTGTCGGCGCGGACCATTACCAGATGCTCAAGGCCCGCATCCCGATCGGCTCGAAACTTTGCTTCGGTTGCCAGGGCGATCGCAACATCGGCAGACGGAGTACCGGGAGGTCGCCGCACCGGCTGGTAGGTGATGTCGCCGAAAACACGGTCCTCGTAGGCACGCCTGAGATCGTAAGTGAAGACGAACTTTCCTTTAATCTCTTTTTCATCGCGCCGGAAAGGCGTAGCCGTGAACAGAGCTTGCCTGGCATCTTGCAACAGATCGAGCAATCGGCTCCATGTCTTTGCCGGAGCGTGATGAGCCTCATCGACGAGGACGAGGTCGAAGAGATCGGCCGGTGGTGCCGGTATCGCGCCATCCCGAGGACTCACGCTTGGCACCGTCGCAACGACGACATCAAACTGCCGTAAGCTGTCCCATGCGCCATCTGAGCCAACTTCACTGTCAGTAACGAAAACTCTCGGGCCATCGAGATCAACCGGGAGAGCATCTATCTTCTTCAGATCGAGAAGCACCCGAAAATTCTCGGCAATCTGTTCGCGGACCAGGCGGCTGGGTGTAAGCACCAGGACACGCTCCGCGCGTAATAAGAATGCAACAGTTATCAAGACGGTTGTCTTGCCCGCGCCCGTCGGCATGGTTACGATGGCGGGCTGTTTCGAGCCGAAAAAATGTGCGGAAACGGCGTGCGCGGCGGCGACCTGAGCAGTACGAAATCCAGGACGGGGACCATCGGCGATTGGAAACCGCAGCTTGTCGTAGTTGTCTGAGAAGTATCCCATATCATCAGCTCACATCCCAGTAGAGCGCGCGCATCGCATGCACCTGCCAACGGGCATGGGCATGAAGGCCTTCAATATCCCGGTTTGATAAGGCAGCAAAGTTCGTGCTGATACGATTGAGTTCCGCCACGCGCGCATCTCCTCCCATGGCCCCGTGTATCTCACGTGCCGGTCTGAGTTCAACGCCATACGAGCGGAGCAAGTCCGTAATCGGTGGTAACGGACCTGGCAGAGCTTCATTCGCGCGCTTAGCCAGTTCGTGCAGACGCCATCGAGGAATAGTCGCCAGGAGTTCGCTCAATGTCTGATTCAGCCGGATGAAGAGGACTCGCCGACGTGCTGTACGCGGTTGACCGGACAGGTAATCATCGAGGCCAGGCTGGGGGATGCCACTATTGAGGGCGTCGATCAGCCACGTGCGCTCGATTTCACCGTAGGCGGTGAAGCGCATCTGGCGGTTCTCCTTGTCGTTCATCATGACCGTCACCCGCTCAATGGTCGGCAAACTGACAAGTCCCATCACTGCGCCGCGAATGCAATTCACAATTCCACCAGGCTTCCAAAGGGTTTCTTTTCTGCCGGCGTCGCTGATTATCAGGTTCCAGGCACCAAAGCGCCTGCTCTTTAGGAGTGTCTGGACACCAAGGTTCTCCAGAACACCGCCATCAGTGAGCGCAAATCGGTGATGATCAGCGAGACGAGGCCCGCCCCAACCGTCTGGAATGTGTTTGCCTCGAAGTAAATAGACAGGCGGCAGCCCAATTGGGAACGCTGCGGATGCCGTGGCGGCAAGGGCCACCGGGAAACTCTCAAGCGGAATGGATGGATTCGACTTGTCCTGAGCTTCCCCAGGCGCCTGAATACCAGTAGATGAGAATCCATGCCGACTAAATTTGCCTACCTGCCCGGTATTCATGACACTGGTGTTCATGGAGAGGAGCGGCCGTTCTGGCAGATCCTTCAATTGCATTCCGTGCATGAGCGTGCGATCAAATGTCTCCGCCAGGAGATTCGCCCGCGTGTAGGATGGCAAAACGAGCTTCAAGGCACTGGGAGTGATCGACCGGGCGATGAATCCTTGAGCAAGTTCGAGCCCGATATTCGCGAGGAATTGTGGAAGTCCGTGGCCTCTCCACGTGGCGGCCATCCATGCGGCCGCAAAAACCGAACCGCCGGATACGCTGGAAATTACATCGAGCTGGTTGAGCAGATCAATTTCTTGGAGCCCTTGGATCGTGCCGCGATGAAATGCGGCGGCGCGTGATCCCCCTCCAGATAGTGCGATTCCGACAGCTGTGCAGGTCGAGCCGTCAGGCTTGGCGCGAGCCTCGGACCTAGGCATTTGCCGCACGGCGGGCGAAATGTCCTACCGCTCGGGTCTCAAAGATTCCATTGACTTTGCGGGTGAGAAAGCACGTGCCTTCCGGATCAGCATTGGTGGAAAACACCTGTGCGCCCACATTCCGGTAAGCTTGAATCGCAACACCGTCAGGGTGCTCGTAAGAATTTTCGACTCCTGCGCTGATCAGAACAGTGTGTGGACTGACAAGCAGCAGCGTTTTCGCATTGACGCCGGTGCGAGATCCATGATGGGACGCCGCCATAACGTCGGAAGACAGATACTTGCCGAAGGATTGGTTGATACTGTCCCAACCCGCGGTTTCGGTGTCGCCGGTTATCAGGTAGCTAAAACCCGTCTGATCGAGCCCGGCGAGTTTGAGGACGATACTGCTGTTATTGGAGGAATCCATATCGTCAAGGTGCGGAGAGAAAAGTTCGAGCGTGAAGTAATTTGCGAGACCCGTCAGGAATCGTGTCTCCACCGTATCCACGCGCACCGATTTGCGGGTCAGAGGGCGGCTTGTCTTCTCACGGCGGCTGACCTGTCGGGCAATGATGCTAAAGACGTCCGATGCGGTGTCAGTGTCTTTGTAGTATGTCGGGTACATCACCCAATCTGGCTCGTACTTGATGAGTATCGACTCGACGCCCGCCGGACACGCGTGGTCCTTGTCTAATCCTGTGAGGATCAGCCCCCGAACTTTGCTTTTCGTCAAGTAATGTTCGAGGCTCTGCTCAATCTGGTCTTGACAGACTTCCTCACATTCCGGCATGTGCGCATCGACGATAATCGCCTCGTCACCCGCACGCACTGCGGCTAGCGAGCCCTGGCCGGCATAAAGAGTAAAAACATCCATAGCATCAAGTCCTTTTAGTTGAAGATTTTGTTTCCTCTATGTGGGCACGTTGATACAACGCGCGATTGCAGTTACGTTCCGTTGCTAACAGCGCAGCCCGTGCCGACGGGAACTCTTCTTTAGCAAGTTCATCGGCGACGCTCTGTAGTGCGGCAGGCGCGTCACGCAAGGCAACGGAATGTTTGGATGTCCGCCCAGCCGAGTCTTCAAGCAGAACGACCTGCACTCTGGACCCGTCCAGCAGCTCTAGTGGACCACGCCAGTAAACGCCGAGTTTCTGGGAAGAGAATGGGCGGATACCGGGATAAAACTCGCTGATGATGTCGCTGTCATAAGCTCGGTCAGGTCGTGGCGGTGAACCGGCCGAATGGCGGTGATCAACACGATCGGTCTGCGATGCTGATGCCGGCCACACGAGCGGCGCATCGACAAACTCGACGTGCCGCGGTGGGATTTCGTAGAAGTCCTTGTCGCCACGACGAAATACAAAGTGTTTGATGCTGTAGCGGCGGTGAGGGTCAGAGCTGTGGTGTTTCGCCGTTACGAGCAACGCATAGAAAAAGGGCGTGTTGTGGTTATGATGGTTCACGGTGCGGTGATAGGTTTCAATGTCGCCGCCGCTGAGGGTCGGCAATCCGTTGACGTGATGGGTATGCCAGTTCCCGAGGTGCTCTATTTCTGGATGCTGGCTTTCAATCTGACGAAAGATACTCTCCTGGTGCGCGCCGTCTTGAAAGAAGCTGACTGGTGAGCGCTTTGCCTGCGGCCCGGATTCTATGATGCCGGTCACCTGCACCGTGAGCTTGCCGCCGTGTTCCTTGTATGTCCCGACTAGACGGCCCCCCGTTTCGTCGTGATCGAAGCGGTCGCATTCGTCGAAAACCACGTCGAGGCCTGCTTCCGGAAAAACTATCCGGATGTCGGCGCCCAAGTCAGCGGTCACTTTAGTTTTCCGTTTCCACATATTAAGCAGCCCTCCTGTGGCGTAAGCGTTATTCGCTGGAGTTGAAAGTGTTTGTTAAAAGGGTGAACGGGCCGATTCCCCCAGACCACGTAGTTTTCCTCAATCGGCAGTAAATGCTTGGGCCTCTCCGGGATGGTCCGTGCAATCGCATCGAGTATAAATCGCGTATGGAACGCGGTGATGAAAGAGATGTCCACGTTCAGCCCCGGGGAATCCTTAATCTCGGCGATTTCGAGGCCGTACATCTTTTCTCGCTCCTCTTCAGAAACCAGATCAATCTCGCGAATGCCGTCACGATACTGTGTGCGCTCAAGGAGGCCTTCCAGACAGGCCAAGCACCCACTCTCTCCGGGCCGATAGTTGAATACTTCCCCGCCGATGCCTCTAGTAAAAACGCGCCCAACAACGAAGGCAGTGTGGGTATCCACACATAACTGGTTGAGCCGGAACCGCGTCGGCTCGTTATCCGTTGCCAGCACGACTACGCTGCTGCGCTTCACGTGCTCCGGAAGATCGCCGCAGTCCATGATGTCTGTATCATGGCGATCGATCTCGATAGCAGGATTGCGGTCAAGCAGTACATCCGCAAGCGCGTCTACCTTGCGCTGCCCTATATAGCGGCGGCCACAGGCGTGGCGGATGACATTTTCCGCCTCCAGGACATCGTTGTCGAAGAGAGCGAACCTACGGATGCCGGCCATAGCGAGCTGCAGGGCAACCTGGCTTCCCCCCGATCCGCACCCTGCGATAAGAACCTGCGCATCACTGAGCAGGCCCACATCAAACAGAGGTGCTATGCGCGCGAAGAGTTTAGCGTCATCCCTCATCGGTTACTCCCTCTTCCTTGGGCCATTGGCCCGTCTGACGCCAAGCGTCATGGTGGCGGAGCCATCGCTGAGCCAGCTTCAGCGTGGAAAAAACGGTGTGCTTCCCAGGATTCCATCCGCTCATGACGCCGTACAGGCAAAGTGCGCCATCTTTCCACCTGTGTGGCGAATTTTCGCTGATGGAATTCGCGTAAACTCGCGGACAACTATGTGGGTATCCGTGGGGCAGCACGATCATCAGCTCGACCGGAGTTTCGTCGGCCAGCTTCAGCGGAAAACGGAAAGCCAGTTCGCGCTTCTCCGTGATCGTCGTGCGGGGCTTCTCGTCGTGCTTTTCGAGTTCTTCAATTTCCTCGCCGATCCGGGCCGGAGGCACGTCCGGAAAGAATACCGATAGGGGCACAAGGCACGCCTTGCGCGAACCGTTGCGCTCAATGATGAACGCTTCGCCGGCATCAGCCACGCGATCCAGGATTTCGCCTGGTCGGTTCCTAAGTTCGGTCATGGAGAGTAGTCCAAAATCCTGCGGCATATCTTAGTGCGGTACCTCCGCGCCTGGCCAGTACCCCTTTGCACACCAGATCTCGTACTTGTTCAGCCATTTTGCGATGCGCTCCAGGACGAACATCACATTGTGGCGTCCGGGATTCCACATGTTGTGGTGGAGGTAGCAGATCTGTCCGGTGTCGTAGCGGTGCGGACAACCCGTCCGTAAAGCTGGCTGCGTGACGGTTACTCTGGGCATTTGATTGGGATAGTTCGGAAAGTGTATGACCGCCGCGTAGAGGTTCCCGACAGAAGTTTGCATCCCCGCCTTGACGGCTAGTCCGCCGTCTGTGGTGGGATGCATCTCTATCCACCCAAAGTAGGTTGAGGCGTCCCGGACTTCGGACCTGATCCGTTGGATGTCCACTATCGAATCCTCACCCCGTATTCTCCGCCCAGGTCCTCACGCATCGTCAGGGGCTTGCGGCCCCCGGTTTCCTGTGACGAGGTTCGCCCTTTTTCCCGGACTTCGCCGTTTGGAAGGATTTCGATAGGTACTTCCTCTTCGTTTTGAAGGATCGCTTCTAATTCAGCGATTGTGGGTCTTGCCATTAAAACCTCCTAGTAGTGCAGTCGTGCGATTGCATGGTTAAGACTATCATGAGGCTATGAACTTCGCAAGGATTTTCTTGGGTACTAACTCCAGAAAGAGGTGGAGCCGAGCAAAACCGCAAGGTCGAATGTGGGATCTAAGAGCCTTATTTGGTGCTAGTTATCGGTAACTATGTGAGCGAGGTCGGTAGCGTATTCAGCTCGCAGGGACCGGGAAGCTCCCCGGGAAGCTCCCCCCGGCTCGGGCGGAATCCTGCGCAAAGGGACCGTGCGACCAGTTCGCAACTGTATGTTCGTCTTTTCATCGCCTGCTGTTTTATACTGTTCTTCATGCCGGAGAGATGGTGTACGGTCACCACAACGGATGCCGAAGGCAGGCGGCACAGTGTGGACGTCCAGGCCGCCAGCACCTTCGACGCAGCGCATATTTATTTGACCCACGCGAAGGCGCAGCCCGGTGCCGGAATTCCGCCGCTCACGCTGGCGACGGTCTTTGAAGTGGTCATCGGCGGAAAAGTTCATACAGTCGCCGGGGCGGCCCTTCAACGCTGGATAATCAAAGAACGCAGTGAACGCAAAGGCCCGCGCGGATTGCTGTTCTCGCGGCGAGCCACGCTGGATTAGATTGTGGGAAATCCAACAGAAGAGCGCGAGGTGTTCACGGCTTTCCTAACCGCATCGCCTATGTTCGCGGGCGCGGCTGTTACTGATTGGCGGCAACCGGCGCAAGATCCCCCCGACGTCGAAGCCGATTTGGCGGACGGCAGGAAGGTAGGCGTCGAGCTTACTTCTTGGCTCGATGAAAGCCAGATCGGCAGGGAAAAGAAAGTAGAGTTCATAGAGTTTTCGTTTCGCGATGCGATAAAGCCAGAGCCCCCGAATGAAACCGACCATATCTTTCTGGTCTGGCTTTCGCCAAAGCGCCGCATGGTGGCGACCGATAGGGCGGCGTTCAGATCGGAATTGCTGGCGCTCATGGACGCTATTGATAAACGTTGGGAAAGCCAGCCAGACTGGACTTCACCGCAAGGATTTGCATATACGGACTTTACGAAGCACCCCACCCTGGCAAAGTACCTGCAGTCGCTGGACGTTCACCCGCGCAGGCCATCCGTCGGTTCCAGCATGCGAAAAGGGGGCGTCCACTGGCTCACGTTTCCGGCAAGAGGCGGCGCCTATTCCCCTGATTGGATGGTCGATGCCCTCTGTCAATGCATCGAGGCCAAAACCACGAAGTACGGGAGAAAACCAACGGGCATGGGCGAGTTCCACTTGCTGGTGCATTACGACAAGGCGTTCGTCTACAACACGCCTGTTCTGGGAATCGATTTTGGTTATGCGGAAGCCGTGAAAGCCGCTTCAGCGCGGATTGGCAAGGCCGTCGGCGTATTCGACAAGGTTTTCGTCTTCGTGCCGGTAGCTGATGGGCAGCAGGCGTTTCAGCTCTATCCTTGATTTTCGGGGCTCATGGCGGCATGTCAAGGCGGAGCGTTTTAGAGCATGTGAAACGGTACGCCCTCGTTCCCCAGCGATTCCAGCGCTGACCCAATCCATGCGGGACCGCACCATTCATCCTTCCAGCCCCACCGCTGGTCAAAAGGTCCGCAAAAAAGGTCTTGAGGAAACGGGACGCGGGCGTAGCGGTTTTCCACAACGATCACCCTGATGGTTCCGGCGTAGCGTCGCGATTGTCCGAGGCGCGGGGCCAACTCTTCGATAAACCGGAACTGGTCGTCGTGGCGTATCGGCTGGCCAGCTTCCTGCTGCGCATACATTCGTTTCCAGACCTCAAGGTGAAGCTCGTTGATTTCATAACGGCTCAGCATGATCAGCGCACTGAAGGTCTTGTTTGCCGCAGGCGACAGGAGGGCATCGGCGAGAAAGTGCTTATCTTCGGGTAATTCCGATCTATTGCAGAAGCGATAGAAAGAGGGGCTGGGATCGATTTTGCTGTAGTCTCTCCCGGCCTGCTGATATCCAGGGCCGAACGCAGCGGCCAGGATGATGCTGGGCTCGTACGGCCCGAAAATGGATTCGCTGTACACGGCCAGACTGCACGGATGATCTTTGTATTCGCCGAGCTGCTTTCTAGCGCGCCGAATCTTTGCCCGGACGGGGCGGTCTGGATTGAAACCGTGCGTGGGGCGCGGATCGGGATCTTCGATTTGCTTCACCTCGATGATGCACTTTCCCGAAGTGTGAGGGATTACGTAATCAGGCTTCTTCAGGCCGGGGAGCGTCTCGTACTCCCACTCGACACCGTGCCGCGTGAGGTAATCCTCAAAAACGATTTCGGCTTTGTTCTGAAGTGAGGCCGGCATAACGAACCATTTTCCCGTGCGGCATCGACAGTTTCAACTTTCCGTTGATTCCTCCGACTATTCAGTACGGCCGCGTGGGCCGGGAGCACGTTGAGCACATCCCCGGTCACGAGCCAGTCGAGCGGCATGCGCGGCGCGGGCGTCGGCGTGAATAGCGGGGCAGGCTGCAGCTCGGGGGCCGGGGAGAGGATGATTTCGGTGCTCATGCTTCGCTCCTGGTTAGGGTTTCAGGCGATCAACGATCCGCAAGAGCTGGCTCGCGAAAACGATCACCTCGGCGGCGTCTTCCGCGTGTGTCGGGACGTGGCGGTGACTTTGGGGATTTTTGTAGAGGCCGATCGCGCCGGCAAAGAGATTGGCCATCGCTTCCTGTTCAGCGATCGGCAACTGGGTATCCGTGAGCGGGCCGGGTGTAACGGCCTGGCCTTTCTTCTCGGCTGGCCTGAAGGCGTCGCGCATCAGGTCCGTACCGTAGTCATTGGGCCCGAATTTGCCGCCGTCACGGACGGCCACCTCTACCTCTCGGAACGCTTCGAAAATGGCGGTGTCATATTTCCCGCGCAGAAAGGCCGGGTACACTTCGGTGGCGATGAACGGGTGCAACTGGCCTTTGGGCAGCATGCTCGCCTTGCGGTAGGCGTCGAAGTCCTCGCGCGATTTGAGGCGCTGCGCGCGCCGCGAGACGATAAACCAGTTGCCGGTGGATGATGGATCCATCACCAAGAATCCCTCACTCTGGAGCCATGCCCAGGCCTCCACGAGTGCGCGTTTCACCTCAGGCTGGCGGGCTCCGTATTCCGGCTCGGCACGGAGAAAGGTCGGGTTGACGGGCCGGTCGAGGGTGTCGAAGAAATTCTTATGGCCGATGCGGCCGTTCTGGTAAACCGAGTTCCCGGACACGCCTTCGTAGCTGTTCAGATGGGTGAGCAGCACACCGGCGAGCTCCTCGACTTCGAGATCTAGAAGGTCGGCAGCGTTCGGAACGAGGGATGACAAGGATCGGTACATGGTCACTTCACCACCTGCTGAACACTGAGCCTGTTCAATTGGTCAAGAAACGGCAATAGCGGCGGGAGCCGGAACTCCTTCACAAATCCGCTCTCGCCGAGATAAAAGAGCACCTGGCCCTGCCCAAAAAACTGCCGGAACAGGCCCACGGCATTGAAGGCGTGGTGCTGCAGCTCCTTGCGGTCGTCGTTCGAGGCGATGGGGAGATCCTGGAGCAGAGATTTGAGGGTGTAGAACCATTCTGGCTCGTGGCCCGTGCGGGGATGGTTGTGAAACACGACCACCTCGGCGTCCGACCTGTGGAAGTGATGCCGGCGGATTTCGCTGCGGATGTACTCAGGGACGGCGACGCGCCGTTGCTCGCCAGCGACGTGGTGGATTCGCTCGATGTCGGTGGTGTTACCGTAGCGGTATCCATAGGCGACGATCAGATGCTCTTCCGGCAAGCGCTCGGTGAAGTCGAGGCAGCCGCAAAGAAAATGTTTCCGTGTGACCGGATAGCGGAAGCCGGTTCCTTTTTCCGTGGTGGCACGCTTGATGGCGGTCTGGACCTTCTTTACTTCGGCGTCGTCAACCTTTCGAAAATCGATCGGGTTCCGTTCGAGACACGCCAGGATGATGGCCTCGATAAGCTTCGGATCGGCTGGCATCATACCGTTTCCGCGCTGGAGAGCTGCCCGGCGCTGCGGGTTTCGGTGCTAAGGGAGTTTTCGTTGTTCATGGTGTTTGGACTCTTGAACCAGTCCATGCCTCGATCAGGTCCAGCAACTCGCCGATCGCGGCCAGAGCGTCTTGGTAGGTGACCTTTCTGCGATCGTGAACGCCGCGAGGCGTGTGCTTCAGATCGTTGACTTGGCTATGGACCAGATGGACGTGTCCGCTGGACCATTCGGCTTGTTTCCACTGGCGGTAGAGGTTCTCGACCTGCGTACGCAGCGTGGGCACGTCGTCGCGAGTGGTGGGCCGGCCGACGGTGATTTTCAGAGTCCTGTGATAGACCGCCGCGATGCGGAACAGGGCGCTGTTGAAGTGAAACCCCGCCATCCACTTGCCGTCAGGCCGCAGGTCTCCCGCCGCCATCTGTGCGGCGCGCTTTTGGACGGCGGTGATATCTATGGAACGCGCGGTCCTGTCTGTGAAGTCGCCGCGCTTGGCGAAGAACAGGGCATAGACGGCGCCCAGGAAGTCATCGAGGGTTCCTGCAAGATTGGGGTCGGCCTGGACTGACGCTGCGTGTAGAAGCTTGGCGATCTGAGCGGCGAATCGGGCAAGGGTGGCGAAGATGGGACTGGAGAGGTCCTGTTTCACACTGCACCGCGTTCAGGCGTGATTGATGATCCGGCCAGTTGTTTAGCGGAACTCTCGATGATCTGCTGCATCACCCTGTAGTCGCTTACTTGTCGGCTTCGACATTGGACCATCGTTGCGCGTACGATCTCCCCTGCTTGGGGCATCGGAGCGTCTTTGCCTGCGGATTTCCGCTTCGCCCATTGCTCGTGAACCCGGTAGGGACCTCGCTGGATTTCAGTCAACTTTTGGTATGCCGGTAAAACTGAAGGATTCCGCGTCTCAAGTTTGCGGCTAACGATTTCCGTGTAGAACTGAGCAATGCCTTCTACAATATTCAGATCGGCACGGGCAAAAGCCTCGGTCTCCCATTTTTTCCCGTCGATGTCTCGCCCCAGATGGCTGTACGCGTGAGCGAGTTCATGTGTCGCCACCACGACGGTAAGCGATTCGGCGCTGATGCCAAGAACCCCGGCCACTAGGCCGATGACCATCCAGTACAGGTGTACCTCAGGCATCCTGAAGAAGTAGGCACCCAGAATGTCTTCATTGATGGTGCCCAGCTTCTGGCCGATCTCGATTCGCTGGAGTGTTGAGAGCAGATTGTCGCAGAACTCTCTTGCATCGGCGACCGAGGGCGACATAGAGGGCGGCACCTGATTCGGAATCGCCTGGGACCCGATGCCGGAATAGATCTCGATCACTGAATCCAGACCCCTAACTGTGGCCTCCAGCGCCGGAAGTCGGAGCAAGAATCGCCAAAGACCCGGTGGGATGCCTTCAAATACATTTTGGAACGGAGTTGGAAATCCCGGTACTACACGAACCGGCACTGCCTGAGTCTCGTCACCAATCGAAAGTCTGAGACCCATTTCGTTCCGAAGTTGATCGCGGAGGACATTGTTCCACTGCCGAAACGATCGCGAGACCCGGCGTTCGAGTTCTGGGTCGTATTCCTTTAGCAGCGCTGCGATCTCCCCGGTAGCGCCGCTGCTGGCGGCAGCAGGGTCGGGCGCCGTTCGGGAACCGTAATACCGGTGCTCGCCGCCGAAGGAAAATGGGTTTTCCGTCACTAACCAAGCATAACAAAATGAAAATGGTGTATCCTTTCGTTAGCTGGTGTCCAACGAAAGGATCTAGGATCAGGTGGAAGTTGAATTAAAACACAGACTTGGGCGGTACGTCGTCAAAACGTACGAAAAGGAAACTGTCCGAGCCTTTGTTCCGCAGCTACTACCGCCAGACCCACCCTTGCGCCTGGACGGACTGCAGCAACTCTTGGAGCAGGCGAATCAAGCAGTCGGGCGGCTAGACGGGCTAGCTTCAATTCTCCCGGATCTGTCGTTGTTCATCTACACCTATGTCCGGAAGGAGGCTGTGCTTTCATCGCAGATTGAGGGCACCCAGTCTTCCCTGTCGGATCTCCTGATGTTTGAGAACGACGAGGTCCCAGGTGTGCCGATCCAAGACGTTCAGGAGGTCTCGAACTATGTCGCTGCCATGAACCACGGTCTTCAGCGGCTGCGGTCCGGATTTCCTCTCTCGTTGCGGCTCATTTGTGAAATACACGATGTACTGCTCTCGAAGGGTCGCGGTAGCGAAAAGCAGCCGGGCGAATTTAGAAGGAGTCAGAACTGGATCGGCGGAACTCGGCCAGGGAATGCTTCCTTCGTACCACCGCCGCCGGAGCTAGTCCTCGATTGCATGAGCAATCTTGAACTCTTTTTGCACGAAGACCGTCCGGATCTCCCACTGCTCATCAAGGCCGGCCTGGTTCACGTGCAGTTCGAGACTATTCATCCATTTCTCGATGGTAACGGGAGACTCGGACGGCTCCTGATTACCTTCCTCCTGTGCGCGCAGAATGTCATCCGTGAGCCGATTCTGTATCTGAGCCTCTACTTTAAGGCTCACCGCACGGCCTATTACGATCTTCTAGATCGCGTCCGCGTTAAAGGCGATTGGGAAGTTTGGCTCGAATTCTTCCTCACCGGCGTGAAAGAGACTGCGGACCAGGCGGCAAGCGCTGCGCGTCGTATCGTTGCGCTGTTCGAAGAGGACCAACGGCGGATCGAGGCCCTTGGCCGCCCGGCGGCTTCTGTGCTGCGTGTCTTCCAACACATGCAACGCAATCCAATCGTCTCAATCCCGGCCACGGCACAGAAGATCGGGATCTCGGCTCCAACCGTTGCGAAGTCGTTGGAGCACATGAGGCGGCTAGGTATTCTGCGCGAGATAACCGGACGGGAACGCCACCGATTGTTTGTCTACGAGCCCTACCTGGCGATTCTGAACGAAGGAACGGAGCCGATTCGATGAGCACACAACCTTCTGCGCTCGCTCCTGGCGCACGCGTTTTGATCCGGGACGCCGAATGGATCGTCAAACGAGTGGACCCGACCGGAACCGGTGGTCGTTCAGTCCAGGTGATAGGCGTCTCCGAGATCGTTCGCCACAAAGAAGCCAGGTTTCTCACGGAGATCGAAGGGAAAGGAATCACTGTTCTCGACCCTTCTGAAACTGAACTGGTACCAGACACATCGCCGCAGTTTCGCAATAGCCGTCTTTACTTGGAAAGCCTGCTACGCCAGTCACCGCCCACCGGCAATGACCTGTGGATCGGTCACCGCGCCGCCATTGATGATTTGCCTTACCAACTCGACCCGGCTCTCTTGGCGCTAGAACAGCCTCGGCAGCGTATCCTGATGGCCGATGCCGTTGGCCTTGGCAAAACCATCGAGATGGGCATCCTGCTCAGCGAGCTGATCAATCGCGGCAAGGGCAAAAGAATCCTGGTGGTCACCACTAAGAGCATGATGGCTCAGTTCCAAAAAGAACTCTGGTCGCGTTTCACGATACCGCTGGTGCGCCTCGACTCGGTCGGGCTCGAACGCGTCCGCGGCCGAATCCCCACCAACGCGAACCCCTTCCATCACTTCGACAAGGCCATTATTTCCATCGACACCTTGAAACAGAACGCCGAGTTCCGGGTTTGGGCGGACAAAAGCTACTGGGACATCATCGTTATCGACGAAGCCCACAATGTCGCCTTCCGGGGTTCGACCCTCTCTCTACGCGCCAAGCTTGCCGATCTACTCTCACGCCGCTCGGACACGCTGATCATGGCATCGGCCACGCCGCATGACGGTAAAGCGGCCTCCTTTGCCAGCCTGATGAATATGCTGAATCCGACGGCTATCGCCGATCCGGATAACTACGGCCCCGACGACATCAAGGGTCTCTTTCTGCGGCGGTACAAGAAACACATTCAGGAGCAGGTGTCTGGTTCGTTTCTTGAACGTCAGGTAAGTAAGCACGCCGTACCCGCGTCTCCCGAAGAGGAAGCGGTCTACGATCGCCTCACCGACGCTCGCTTCCTTTCCTTCGACAAGACTCGTCGCACTGGGCAGCTCCTGTTCAAAACAGTATTGGAGAAATCCCTTTTCTCCTCGCCGGCCGCTTGTCTGGAGACCATTCGCCAGCGACTTCGCAAGATCGAGAAGGTGACCGATACCGAAGCCGACAAGGACCGCGTCACGCTTGGCGGCATTGTCGAGGCCCTGGAACGTATCGGTGCCAGCAACTTTACCAAGTACCAGCGCCTGCTGGACATGCTGAAGCCAGGTGGCTTTCTGCACTGGGATCCTGCCAATCCCGCCGACCGCATCGTCCTCTTCACCGAGCGTATCGAAACGCTCCGTTTTCTCGAACAGAAGCTCGCCCACGATTTGAAGCTGAAGCCCGATCAAATCGCCGTTGTCCATGGCTCCGGCATTGAGGACGTCGACCTTCAAGAAATGGTTGAAAACTTCGGGCGCGACCGCTCTCCAGTCCGGCTGCTGCTTGCCTCCGATATTGCGAGCGAGGGCCTCAACCTCCATTTCCTCTGTCACAAGCTGATCCATTTCGACATCCCGTGGTCGCTGATGGTCTTCCAGCAGAGGAACGGCCGCATCGACCGGTACGGGCAAGAGTGCCAACCCCACATCGCCTATCTCTACACGGAACCAGAGCACCCCAAAGTTCGCGGTGACTTGCGCATCCTAGAATTGCTCATGGAAAAGGACGGGCAGGCGGCGAAGAACATTGGTGATCCATCGGTTTTCCTTGGCGTTTTTGATGCCCGCGAGGAAGAGCAGATGACCGGCAAGGCGATTGAAGAGAATCTTGCGCCAGCAGAATTCAACCGGCGGATGGAGAAAGCTGCGGAGGACGATCTGCTTGCCATCCTCTTCGGCGACGCTCCCGTCCCCGCGGGCCAGACCGTCCGCAGCCGCTGCCATACTTTCCCCAGCCTCTTTGCTGATGATCTGGTCTACTTCCGCGAAGGTCTTTCCGGGCTTAACGCTGCTGCGGGTTTGCAAGCCGATTTTGATCCCGAGCGCCAACTTGTCACCCTCACCGTCAACGATGATCTACGCCGCGTCTTTCGAGCTCTACCCTCGGAAGCGCTTCCTGATGACGGCCGAATCCACTTCACCACCAGCCGGGAACGTGTGAAGAAGGCGATCAAGGATTCCCGAGCGGAAGAGAGCAACTGGCCCCACATTCATTTGCTCTGGGATCTCCATCCGGTGATGGAGTGGCTCAATTTCAAGTTGATGGTTGCCTTTGGCCGCAAACAGGCTCCAGCCATGCGCCTTGCCGGCGCGCTCGCCGTTGGCGAGACACTGTTTCTGATTCAAGGTGAGATCCCCAACAAGAAGGGCCAGCCCATCATCCACGAATGGTTTGCGATCCGCTTCGAGGGGCATCGGAATGCCGGTGTCCTCTCACTCCAGGAATTCCTGAAGCTTACGCAGTTGGATACTCGGACATATCCCAACCCTGGCCAGTTCGAAATCCCCATCGCCGTTCAAAGTCTCCTGCCCGACGCGGTTTCCGAGGCTCGCCGCTACATGTCCGCGCGACGCCGAACATTTCAGGAGAATCTTCAGGCACGACTCCAGGAGGAGATTCTGAATCTCGCAACACTGCAGGGTCGCCAGCTGTCTTTCCTTGAATTTGCGTACCCCGAAGACCAGACTCTGGTGGGTGCGCGGCGGAACAAGAAGCTGGAACGAAGGCGGCACATCGACGCGATATTCGCCGGCTACCGCCGTTGGGTTGAGGAAACGCTCACCACCGAAGACAGCCCTTTCCTCCGTGTTGCTGCCGTCTTCCTCGGGTGATCCACTATGGGCATCGACCTTACCGGCGTCACCAACGAGAACGAGTTCTACACGCACCATTACCTGGCCGCCATCCTGGAAGGGGATCTGAAGCCCGTTTACGAGGCCTGGTCACAGCAGGAGCGTCCGCCGTGGGAAGGCCTTCGGGCCCTCGCCCGTCCGTTCCAAGCCATTCAGCGCGAAAGCGACCCCGCGGAGCGACAAGCTCTGCGACAGAAATGGTTCGTCGACCTGTTCAGCGTTCTCGGCTATTCCTTCGCTCCCGAGGTCATCGAACTCGAGGACGGCACCTTGCTTCCGCTCGCCGGCCAGATCGCCCGAGCTAACGGCCAGCCTGACCTTTGGGTGCTTGCATCACCGGGCGATGACGCGAACGGGGCGGCGCTTACCGGTGAAGACGAAGAAGACCCACTCGCGGTCCAGGAAGAAATCCTCACCAAGCAGGTCTTCGCCGCCCCAGAACCGCCGCGCTGGGTGCTACTCTACGGCGCGAAGCAGCTTATCCTACTCGACCGCACGAAATGGCCTTCGAAGCGCTTTCTCCGATTCGATCTGGAAGAGATCCTTGGGCGCCGTGAGTCTTCTACCCTCCGTGCCACCGCGGCTCTCCTACACCGCGATTCCGTATGCCCAGCCGATCAGGTCAGCCTGCTGGATCGCCTAGACGAAAATTCCCACAAGCATGCCTTCGCCGTCTCGGAAGACCTGAAATACAGCGCCCGCGAAGCCGTCGAGCTGCTCGGCAACGAAGCCGTCTGGTATCTCCGCGAGGTGCTAAAGGAGGGCGTCTACGGCAAAGACCTCGCCGACCAGATTACGCGCGAATGCCTCCGCTACCTCTACCGCCTGCTGTTCCTTTTCTATGTGGAAGCTCGTGAGGAACTTGGCTATGCGCCAATGAAGAGCGAGGAGTATCGCACCGGCTAGGCGCGGACGGCCGCGAGTTCGCGCTCTCGCGCCTCGTCGGTTCGAACGTGCGGATCGGTGATGACGTTCTCGTGCCGGCGTCCACCGGGACTGCGACTGCGGACACCGAGGTCTACATCCAGAAGCCGTCGCTACGGCGAGCCGATGTCTACCAAGTCAAGGCTGGCTATGCTGCATTGCCGAAGCTGGACAAGCGAGAAGAACCTTTCGTGCGTGTTCAGGTCGCCGAAGGCCACCTTGGCATCAACGCCATCCACATTCCTTGCCCGGTGATTCGCGACTACTTCTTTGCCGCCAATCGGAGAGCGTCTTGGCCGAGCCAA
>Ga0210401_10000111_pt1 | contig 93583 bp, 84 predicted proteins | sample IncBWH32MmetaG_FD_150866 | JGI IMG/M metagenome (GOLD analysis project Ga0210401, IMG submission 150866) | Forest soil microbial communities from Barre Woods Harvard Forest LTER site, Petersham, Massachusetts, United States - Inc-BW-H-32-M | ecosystem: Environmental > Terrestrial > Soil >...
CAGCTCATGGGCAAGCCCTCCTTGCCCACGCATCTTCACCTGTCAACCATCAGCCCGGTCTAATCTGTCAACCATCAGCCCGGTCTGTACCCCCCCTCCCCTCTCCCGCTGCGCGGGCGAGGGGCGACCGGTCGCCGCAGCGCGTAGGCGGCCGGCTACGGCGTCATCGACGTCTGCGGATTGAGCCGCTCGGTGGTCGTGTACAGCTTGTTCAGCGCGTTGATGTAGGCCTTGGCCGAGGCCGCGATGATGTCGGGATCGGCGCCGATGCCGTTGACGATGCGGCCGGCCCGCGCCAGCCGTACGGTGACTTCGCCTTGCGCCTCGGTTCCCGTCGTGATCGCGTTGACCGAGTACAGCAGCAGCTCGGAGCCGCTGTTCACGTGGCTCTCGATCGCTTTGAGCGACGCGTCGACCGGCCCGTCGCCGTCGGACTGGGCCTGCACCTGCTCGTCGCCGACCCGGAACACGATCCGGGCGTGCGGCCGTTGGCCGGTTTCCGATCGTTGCGACAGCGAAATGAGCCGGAAGTGCTCGTGGTGGGGAACGACGGCCTCGTCGGAAAACAATGCCTGGATGTCCTCGTCGAAGATCTCGGCCTTGCGGTCCGCGAGGTCCTTGAAGCGCGCGAAGGCGGCTACGAGTTCCTCTTCGCTTTCGATCGGAACGCCCAGTTCCTGCACCCGCTGGCGGAACGCATTGCGGCCCGACAGCTTGCCGAGCACGATCCGGTTCGTGGTCCAGCCCACATCCTCGGCGCGCATGATCTCGTAGGTCTGGCGCGCTTTGAGCACGCCGTCCTGGTGGATCCCCGAGGCATGCGCGAACGCGTTGGCGCCGACCACGGCCTTGTTGGGCTGGACCGGAAACCCGGTGATATTGGATACGAGCTTCGAACTGGGCACGATCTGGGTCGTGTCGATCCCGACGTCCACCCCGAACACGTCGCGGCGCGTCTTCAGGGCCATCACGACTTCCTCCAGCGAGGTGTTGCCGGCGCGCTCGCCCAGACCGTTGATCGTGCACTCGATCTGCCGGACCCCGTTCAAGACACCGGCCAGCGAATTGGCCACCGCCATTCCCAGGTCGTTGTGGCAATGCACCGACCAGATCGCGCGGTCCGAATTGGGCACGCGCTCGCGCAGTGTGCGCAGCAGCTGCCCGTACTGTTCGGGCACCGCGTAGCCGACCGTGTCGGGGATGTTGATGGTGGTGGCGCCTTCGGCGATCGCCGCTTCGATCACGCGGCACAGGAAATCCACCTCCGAACGGCTGCCGTCTTCGGTGGAGAACTCCACATCGTCGGCGAAGCGGCGGGCCAGGCGCACCGCCTGCCGGGCCTGCTCCAGCACCTGATCGGGCGACATCCGCAGCTTTTTTTCCATATGCAGCGGGGAGGTCGCAATGAACGTGTGGATCCGCTTGCGGCGCGCGTCCGCCAGCGCCTCGGCCGCCCGGGAGATGTCGCGCTCGTTGGCACGCGCCAGCGAGCAGACGATGCTCTCGCGGACCGAAGCGGCGATCGAGCGGACCGCTTCGAAATCGCCGTTGGACGAGGCCGCAAAGCCCGCTTCGATGACGTCCACGCGCAGGCGCTCCAGTTGCTTGGCGATGCGCAGCTTTTCCTCACGGGTCATGGCCGCGCCCGGGCTTTGCTCGCCGTCTCGCAGCGTGGTATCGAAGATGATCAGTCGGTCCATTGGAGCTCTCCGTCAGGGCATGCCCGGCTCGCCCGGGAGATCCCCGGGCCGGTTACTTCTCGAATTGTGGGTTGGGGGGTTAGCTGCGCGCGGGGCGCAGCAGCAGACGCAGTCGCGCAGCGGCGGCGGCATCGCAGCAAATCAAGGTGTCGGCAGGTGAGCGCACGAACCAACTATATGCGGATTGGCGGGCTTTAACAACCACTCAATGCGGACCCGTCGTATCGGTGCCGCGCGGCGCCGGCCGGGCCGGATTGGACTCGCCGCGCCAGCGCCGCCAGAGCCAGTACAGGTAGCCGGACACGGCGTAGCCGCTGACCAAGCCGAACAGGACGATCGGCGGACCCAGGGAGACGAAGAAGATCACCACCACGATCACCACCATCACCCAGAACGGCACGCTCACGCCGGGGTGGAAGGTCTTGCCGCTGTAAAAAGGCACGCTGGAAACCATCGTCAGTCCGGCGAACACGGTCACGCCGAAGGCGACCCACGGCAGCCAGACGTCCTCGATCTGGAAGCGGTTGTCGACCCCCAGCCAGACGAAGCCCGCGACCAGCGCCGCCGCGGCGGGACTGGGCAAACCCTGGAAGAAGCGCCGGTCCACCACCCCGATGTTGGCGTTGAAGCGCGCCAGCCGCAGCGCGGCGCCGGCGCAGTAGACGAAGGCCGCGGCCCAGCCCCACCGCCCCAGCCCGCGCAGCGCCCATTCATACATCACGATCGCCGGCGCCACCCCGAACGAGGCCATGTCGGAGAGCGAATCGTAGTGAGCGCCGAACGCGCTTTGTGTATTGGTCAGCCGGGCCACGCGGCCGTCCATGCCGTCCAGCACCATGGCGGCAAAGATGGCGAGCGCAGCCCACTCGAAACGCTGGTTGATCGCCTGCACCGTCGCGAAAAAGCCCGCGAACAGCGCCGCCGTCGTAAAAAGATTCGGAAGCAGGTAGATGCCGCGCCGATGGCGCGGCGGCACCTTGAAGTCTTCGCCCAGCGCGCTGCCCGGGCCGGCCAGCGGCCGCAGTTTGCGTCGCCGAAAGCGCATCGGCATCTTCATCAGAATTCGGCCAGCACCGAGGCGCCCGCGTGCACGAAATCACCGACCGCCACCAGCGGCCGCACGGAGCGCGGCAGGTACAGGTCCACGCGCGAGCCGAAGCGGATGAAGCCGAAGCGCTCGCCCCGCACCACGCTGTCGCCGGCCTGCACGTAGCACAGGATGCGGCGCGCGATCAGCCCGGCCACCTGCACCACCGAAACGCGTTCGCCGCTCCGGGTGCGCAGCACGATCGCGTTGGATTCGTTGTTCTCCGAGGCCTTGTCCAGGTCCGCATGGACGAAAGCGCCGGGGCGGTACTGGACCTTTTCGATCACGCCGTCGACCGGCGCGCGGTTGCTGTGCACGTTGAACACGTTCATGAACACGCTGATCAGCAGCGCATCGCTGCCGGTGTACGGGTCGCGCACCGCCGCGACCCGCACCACGCGGCCATCGGCGGCCGACACGACCGCGCCCGCTGCGGCGCGAACCTGGCGCGGAGGGTCGCGGAAGAACTGGACCATGAAGGCGGCCAGCAGCCACAGCGGAAGCGACCAACCGAAGCCGGCCAGCCAGGCCACCACGGCGGCGCCCGCGACGGTTGCGCCGATGAACGGCCAGCCCTCGCGGGCCAGCCACGGGTGGGCTCGATCGTTCAAGTCAGTTGCGCGATGTGTCGACCAGCCGGTTCTTCCTGATCCAGGGCATCATCGAACGCAGCTTTTCGCCGATCTGCTCGATCGGGTGCTGGGCAGTCAGCCGGCGGCGCGCCAGCAGCGTGGGCGCGCCGACGCGGTTTTCCAGCAGAAAGCTCTTGGCATATTCGCCCGTCTGGATCCGCTCCAGCGCGCGCCGCATCGCCAGACGCGATTGCTCGTTGATCACCTCGGGCCCGGTCACGTATTCACCGTACTCGGCATTGTTCGAGATGGAGTAGTTCATCGTCCCGATGCCACCCTCGTACATCAGGTCGACGATCAGCTTCAATTCGTGCAGGCACTCGAAGTAAGCCATCTCGGGCGCGTAGCCGGCGTCGACCAGCGTCTCGAAGCCGGCTTTGACCAGCTCGACGCATCCGCCGCACAGCACCGTCTGCTCTCCGAACAGATCGGTTTCGGTTTCCTCGCGGAACGTGGTTTCGATGATGCCGGCCTTGCCGCTGCCGATCGCGCAAGCGTAGGACAGCGCCAGGTCGCGCGCCGCGCCGGAGGCGTCCTGGTGCACCGCGATCAGCGACGGAACGCCACCGCCCTGCGTATAGGTCGCGCGCAGCGTGTGCCCCGGCGCCTTCGGCGCGACCATCAGCACGTCCAGGTCCGCCCGCGGCCGGATCTGTCCGTAATGAATGTTGAATCCGTGCGCGAACGCGAGCGCCGCCCCCTTGCGGATGTTCGGCTCGATCGCTTCCTGGTAGACCTGCCCGTGGTTCTCGTCGGGCAGCAGGATCATCACGATATCGGCGTCGCGCACCGCTTCGGCGATGTCCTTCACGTCCAGCCCCGCCTTGACCGCCTTCTGCCAGGACACGCCGTCGCGGCGCAACGCGACCGTCACGCGCACTCCCGAGTCCTTCAGGTTCAGCGCGTGCGCGTGCCCCTGGGACCCGTAGCCGACGATCGCGACCCGGCGGCCCTTGACCAGCGAAAGATCCGCATCCTTGTCATAAAAAATTCTCATAAGTGGCTCCTGATGAGCTTGGACAGAGTCGGCTTCGAAGACGCCGTCGCTTCAAACCCGCAACACCCGCTCTCCCCGGCCGATTCCCGAACTTCCCGTGCGGACCGTTTCCAGGATCGAGGCGCGGTCGATCGCGCGAATGAAGGCGTCGAGCTTGGACGTGTTGCCGGTGAGCTCGATCGTGTACGTGCGTTCGGTCACGTCGATGATCCGGCCGCGGAAGATATCGGCCATCCGCTTCATCTCGTCGCGCTCCCGGCCGGTCGCGCGCACCTTGATCAGCATCAGCTCGCGCTCGGTGAATTCGCCCTCGGTCAGATCGACCACCTTGACCACTTCGATCAGCCGGTTCAGGTGCTTGGTGATCTGCTCGATCACATCGTCCGAGCCGGCCGTGACGATCGTCATCCGCGACAGCGAGGCGTCCTCGGTCGGCGCCACCGTCAGCGTCTCGATGTTGTAGCCGCGCGCGGAAAACAGCCCCACCACGCGCGACAGCGCGCCCGCCTCGTTCTCGAGCAATACGGAAACGATGTGGCGCATTACAGGTCCTCCGAGCCCAGCAGCATTTCGGTGAGCCCCTTGCCCGTCTTGACCATCGGCCACACGTTCTCGGTCTGGTCGGTGATGAAGTCCATGAAGACCAGCCGGTCCTTCAACCCGGTGAAGGCCTCCTTCAGCGCGGGCTCCACATCGGCGGGGCGCTCGATCCGCATGCCCACGTGCCCGTAGCTTTCCGCCAGTTTGACGAAATCCGGCAGCGCATCCATGTACGACTCCGAGTAGCGGTTGCCGTAGTCGATCTGCTGCCACTGGCGCACCATGCCCAGGTAGCGGTTGTTCAGGTTGATGATCTTGGGCGTCAGCCGGTACTGCTTGCAGGTCGACAGCTCCTGGATGCACATCTGGATCGAGCCCTCGCCGGTGACCACGGCGATCTGAGCTTCCGGATTGGCCATCTGCACGCCCATCGCGTACGGCAGGCCCACGCCCATCGTGCCCAGCCCGCCGGAGTTGATCCAGCGGCGCGGCTTTTCGAACGGGTAATACTGGGCCGCCCACATCTGATGCTGACCGACGTCGGACGTCAGGAAAGCGTCCCCCTTCGTGATGTTCCACAGCGTCTGGATCACGTACTGCGGCTTGATCACGCGGTCGGTCATCTCGTACTTCAGGCAGTCGCGCGAGCGCCACTGCTCGATCTGGCGCCACCAGGCATCGATGCCGGCCGCAGGCTGCGCGGGCCGCGCCAGCTCGAGTTGTGCCAGCAGATCGGAGAGGACTTCCTTCACGTCGCCGACGATGGGCACGTCGACCTTGACGCGCTTGGAGATCGAGGACGGGTCGATGTCGATGTGGATGATCTTGCGCGGGTTCTGGCTGAAGTGCTTCGGATTGCCGATCACGCGGTCATCGAAGCGCGTTCCGACCGCCAGCAGCACATCGCAGTGCTGCATCGCCATGTTGGCCTCGTAGGTGCCGTGCATGCCGGGCATCCCGAGGAAGCGGCGGTCGGAGGCGCGCAGGCCCCCCAGGCCCATCAGCGTGTTGGTGCACGGCGCGTTGAGGCGGTCCACCAGCCGGCCGACGGCTTCGGCCGCGTTCGCCAGGATCACTCCGCCGCCCGTGTAGAGCATGGGCCGCTCGGCCGTCAGCAGCAGCTGCACGGCCTTCTTGATCTGACCCATATGGCCCTTAACCACCGGGTTGTACGAGCGCAGCGTCGGATTGCGAGGGTATTGGAATGCGCAGCGGGCGACGGTGACGTCCTTCGGAATGTCGACCAGCACCGGGCCCGGCCGGCCGGTGCGCGCGATGTAAAAGGCCTTGCTGATCGCCGGGGCCAGCTCGTGCACGTCCTTGACCAGGAAGTTGTGCTTCACGCACGGGCGGGTAATGCCGACCGTGTCGCACTCCTGGAAGGCGTCCTGCCCGATCGCGTGGGTCGGAACCTGTCCGGTCAGGATGACCAGCGGGATCGAATCCATGTACGCGGTCGCGATCCCGGTGACCGCATTGGTGACGCCGGGGCCGCTGGTCACCAGCGCAACGCCGACCTGCTGGCTCGAGCGCGAGTACGCATCGGCTGCGTGAACGGCGGCCTGTTCGTGCCGTACCAGGATGTGCTGAAACCCGTCCTGCTTGAATATCTCGTCGTAGATGTACAGCACCGCGCCGCCCGGGTAGCCGAAAACGTGCTTGACACCTTCGGCCTGCAGGCAGCGCACGACGATCTCGGCGCCGGTGATCGGCGCCTCGCTGGACAGGTCTTCGACGCGGGGGACTTCCGCACTGGCGGATTTCATCGTGCCATCCTCTCAAGGTCCGTCTGGAAATTGATCGGACGCCGTTCCTCGCCTGCTCGTGACAGGTGGTGCGGCGAATTCGAAATCCTGGACAGGCGCAGAACCGGCCCTCTTACGATCGGGCCGGAGCGGTCGGTTTCCGTGATTTCAAGGACTTAGCTTAGATCACTGCATGGGGATTCGCAAATACGGGCGGCTCCCGGTTGCGGCTCGAAGCGCAAGTGAACGCTCTGTTACGATCTGGCGCCGCTTCGAGGGGGTGGCGGCCGGGGGATGTACCCCCTTGTCCGGGGCAAACTTCCCGCCTGCCCGATGGCAACACGACAAGAGCTCGGAGACTTTCTAGCCAGCGCCGAACGTCGGGCCTACAAGCAGGCTTTGTTCGCACTGCGCGACGAAGACGGAGCACTGGACGTCGTCCAGGACGCGATGCTGAAGCTGTCCGAGCATTACGGCGACCGGCCGGCCCAGGAGCTGCCGCTGCTGTTCACCCGAATTCTTCAGAATACGATCCACGACTATTTCCGGCGCCAGAAGGTGCGCTTGACCTGGGTGACCCTGCTGTCGGCGCTGGGCGGCAACGCGGACAGCGACGAGGATCCTCTCGAGACGCTGGAGGCGGCCCAGGGCACGGAGGGCGCGGAAAGCGCCGCCGATCAGGCCGAACGGGCGCAGATCGTGGGAATCATCGAGCAGGAGATCGCGCGCCTTCCGGCCCGTCAACGACAGGCCTTCCTGCTGCGTTACTGGGAGGACCTGGACGTTGCGGAAACGGCGGCCACGATGGGCTGTTCGGAGGGCAGCGTCAAAACACACTGTTCTCGGGCGACGCACGCGCTGGCACAGGCGTTGCTGGCGCGAGGAATTACGCTATGAACGAGTTCGAATTCGGATACCGGGTCCGGCAGGCCCTGAATGAGGGTGCGGATCGGCTCCCGTACCGGGTCGGCGCGCGCCTGGACAAGGCGCGGCGCACCGCGCTGGCGCACCAGAAAGCCGGTGTGGAGCGGCCCCTGTGGGTGCCCGCTTTGCGTTTCGCCGGCGCAGGCACCGGGGCGGGGCTGCCGGACGAGGCCACGCCGGCGTGGATGTGGCTGCGCCGCCTGGGGCTGATGGCCCCACTGCTCGCGCTGACGCTCGGTTTCGTCGCGATCTACCGCTGGCACGAGGACCAGACGATCGCCGAACACGCCAACATGGATCTGGCCGTGTTGCTGGACGACACGCCGATCGATACCTACGCCGACAAGGGCTTCGGCGTGATGATCCGCAACGAGCAGGGAATCTAAACCACTGAATGCGGTATCTGCTCTGCCTGCTGCCGGCGTGCATGGCTGCCGGCGTCGCCCTGGCCCAAACGCCGGCCGCCGGCGCCTCCGCGGCCGCCAGCCATGCACGTTCGGTCGCCCGTCCTGCCTGGCGCGAATTGAACGCCGACCAACGCGAGGCCCTGGCGCCGCTGGCGGGCGAATGGGACAAGTTCGATCCGGACCGAAAGAGAAAATGGCTTGAGATCGCGGCCAAGTACCCAAACATGTCCGCCGAGGGCAAGCAGCGCTTCCACGAGCGGATGCCGCAACTGGCCAAACTGACCCCGGAGCAGCGCGAAACCACGCGGGAGAACTTCCGGCGCGCCTATGCGCTGCCGGCGGATCAGCGTCAGGCGTTGACCCAGAAGTACCGGGAGCTTCCGGAGGACCGCAAGCGCGCACTGGCGGCCCAGGCCAAAGCCAAAAAACCGGCGCAATCGCCACGGCGGCCCGCTACGTCTTTGAAAGAGGCGAGCTCGGTTTCGCCCGGGCGTTGACGGCTCCCGGGCTTTTCCGCTACGCCTGCGGAATCTGGAACACCTTTCGCAAGTACGCGACGTAGGCATCGTCGTCGCTCAGGTTCTTTTCCGGACTGTCCGTCACCTTGGCGACCGGCTGGCCGTTGCAGCGGACCATTTTGATCACGATCTGCAGCGGCGCGTAACCGACGTCGTTCATCAGGTGCGTGCCCACGCCGAACGCGACCCGGGCCCGGCTCTGGAAGCGGCGGTACAACTCGACCACCCGGGCAAAGGTCAGCGCATCGGAGAACACCAGCGTCCGGGTCTTCGGATCGACCCGGTTGAGCTCGTAATGCGCGATCAGCCGCTCGCCCCATTGAATCGGATCGCCCGAATCGTGGCGGGCGCCGTCGAACAGCTTGCAGAAGTACAGGTCGAAATCGCGCAGGAACGCGTCCATCCCGTACACGTCCGACAGCGCGATGCCCAGATCGCCACGGTATTCGCGGGCCCAGGTTTCGAAGCCGAAGGTCTGCGAATCGCGCAGACGCGGACCGAGCGCCTGGCAGGCCTGCAGGTATTCGTGCGCCATCGTGCCCACCGGGGTCAGCCCGCGCGTGCACGCGTACAGCACGTTGCTGGTGCCGGCCAGGTTCTCGCGCAGGTCCGACTTCAGCGTGGACAGCACCTCGTCCTGCCAGGCTCGTGAGAATCTGCGGCGCGTGCCGTAGTCCGCGATGCGGACCCCGGACAGCGCCGGATCGGCACGGATCATCCCGACCTTTTCGCGCAGCCGGCGGCGCCCCTCGGCCAGGTCGACCGCCGGCGCGATGCGGCGATAGTAGGTTTCGTTGATGATCGCCAGCACCGGGATCTCGAACAGGATCGTGTGCAACCACGGTCCGCGGATCGTCACGTCGATTTCGCCCGGCCGGTCCACGGCCCGGTCGATCGCGATGTGCCTCGTATTGAGCTGAAACAGCTCCAGAAAATCGGCGAAGTCGCTGCTGATGAACCGCAGGCCCCGCAGGTAGTCCAGCTCGCTGCGGGCGAATCGCAGCGTGCACAGGTGGCCGACCTGCTCGCGGATCTGGCCGAGATCCGGCGTCAGGTCGATGCCCCCGGTGCGGCACTTGAAGCGGTATTCGACCTGGGCAGCGGGAAACCGGTGCAGCACGACCTGCATCATCGTGAACTTGTACAGGTCCGTATCCAGCAGGGATTCGATGATCACGATAAGATTCGTTCTGCGGCCGCCTGGCCGCTTAGGCGCGAACCGACGATGACCCACGTAGTAACCGAATCCTGCATCCGCTGCAAGTACACGGACTGCGTCGACGTGTGCCCGGTGGACTGCTTCCGCGAGGGACCGAATTTTCTGACGATCGATCCCGACGAGTGCATCGACTGTGCGGTGTGCATCCCGGAGTGCCCGGTCAACGCCATCTACGCGGAGGAGGACGTGCCGGCCGAGCAGCGCCGCTTCATCCCGCTCAATGCCGAGCTCGCCAAGACGTGGCCGTCGATCACGCGCATGAAGCCGCACCCGCCCGACGCCGACGAGTGGAAGGACGTCAAAGACAAGCTGCAGTACTTGGAGTCCGGCCCGGCCGAGCCGCAGGCCCGTTAATCGACCCCTGATCGGGCAATCCGGACCAAGCTGTGGGGGATAGAATCCCAACCGACCATCACCGGGTCGGCCCTGGGGGATACCCTACGTGTTATACCAGTTGCACGAATGGCAGCGTAGGCTGCTGACCCCGCTTTCGAGCTGGGCGCAGGCGACCTCGCAGCTTTTCTCCAACCCGTACAGCCCGCTTTCCTACACGATCTACTCGCGCCGCCTGGCCGCCAGTTACGACCTGCTGTACCGGCTCGGAAAGCATTACGAAAAGCCCGAATTCGGCATCCGTGCGACGACCGTCGACGGCGTCGAGGTGCCGGTGAATCAGGTCGTCGCGTGCGAAAAGGCCTTCTGCCGGCTGCTGCATTTCGAGCGCGACCTGAGCGAGCTGCCTCAGTCGCGCCCCCGCGATCCCAGGGTGCTGATCGTGGCGCCGCTGTCGGGCCATCATTCCACGCTGCTGCGCGACACGGTTCGTACGCTGCTGCCGACCCACGATCTTTACGTCACGGACTGGACCAACGCGCGCATGGTGCCGTTGTCGAAGGGACCGTTCCATCTGGACGACTACGTCGACTACGTCATCGAATTTCTCGATCTGATCGGCCCCGGCTCGCACGTGATTTCCGTGTGCCAGCCGACCGTGCCAGTGCTGGGCGCGGTCTCCCTGATGGCCAGCCGCGGCGACGCGGCACTGCCCAGGTCGATGACGATGATGGGTGGGCCGATCGACACGCGGCGCAACCCGACCCAGGTCAACGCGCTGGCCAAGCGCAAGTCGCTCGACTGGTTCCGCAACACGGTGATCTTCAAGGTTCCGTCCACGTACCCCGGCTATCTGCGGGAGGTCTACCCCGGCTTTCTGCAGCATGCGGGATTCGTCGCGATGAATCCCGATCGGCACGTGAACTCTCACTGGGAGTACTACCTGGACCTGATCAAGGGTGACCAGGACGACGTGGATTCGCACCGGCGCTTCTACGACGAGTACAACGCGGTGCTCGATCTTCCGGCCGAGTACTACCTGGACACGATCCGGATCGTGTTTCAGGAGCACCGCTTGCCCCAGGGCACCTGGCACGTGCGCGGCGAGCGGGTGGCGCCAGAGGCGATTCGGAACGTGGGGCTGTTCACGATCGAAGGCGAGCTGGACGACATCTCCGGCAGCGGTCAGACCCAGGCCGCGCTCGAGCTGTGCCGCGGCATCCCCGAGTCGAACAAGCGCCACCTGACCGCGATCGGCGTGGGGCACTACGGGATCTTCTCGGGGCGGCGCTGGCGCGAAATGATCAGTCCGCAGATCGCGCAGTTCATCCGGGCCCATGACCAGTGAGCGCTCCAGGACAGTCGCAGCGCCCCCGCCGCGGCGGGGGTTTTGTTTTGTGGCCCGGCCGCTTGAGATAATCGGGCCATGAGCCAGGTGCCCGACCCACCCCGCGGCATTGGACGGCCGGTGCCGACTGCCCGGATCGACGAGGCCGACTGCATCGGCTGCACGTTGTGCATCGAGGCCTGCCCGTTTGACGCGATCGTCGGGGCCACGCGCCGGATGCACACGGTGGTCGAATCGCTGTGCATCGGGTGCGGGCTGTGCCTGCCGCCCTGCCCGGTCGACTGCATCTCGATGGTCGCCGCTTCGCCCGAGCGGGTCTGGACCCGGCAGGACGCCATGGCCGCAGGCGCGCAGGTGAAGGCGCGCAAGCGGCGGCGGGAACTGGAGCGGCTGCAGCACGAGGCCCGACTCGCCCCGCAGGCCCACGACGACGAGGAAGCCGGCATCGGCCTGGATCAGGCGGCTCCGAAAGGTCCGGATCGGATCGCCGCCATCGTGGCGCGCGCGGTGCTGCGCGCACGCAAACGCCGTTCGGACGCGTCTCGATGAATCCGGCGCGCCGGCGGGCGATTTTCGAGACGCTGCGCAACGCCAACCCGGATCCCCGCAGCGAGCTGGAATTCGGCAGCCCGTTCCAGCTGCTGGTGGCGGTGGTGCTGTCGGCCCAGGCCACCGATCGCAGCGTCAACGAGGCGACCGGCAAGCTGTTCCGGGTGGCCGGTACACCCCAGGCGATGCTCAAGCTGGGCGAACCAGGCCTGATCGAGTACATCCGCACCATCGGCCTGTTTCGAACCAAGGCGCGCAACGTGATCGGTCTTTGCCGGGCCCTGATGGATCAGCATGGCGGCCAGGTGCCCAGAACCCGCGAGGCGCTCGAAGCGCTGCCCGGGGTGGGACGCAAGACCGCCAACGTGGTGCTGAACGTCGCCTTCGGCGAGCCGACCATCGCCGTGGACACGCACATCTTCCGCGTCGCCAACCGCACCGGACTGGCCCCCGGCAAGGACGTCGAAGAAGTCGAGCAGCGGCTGCTGAAGTTCGTGCCGGAGGAATTCCGCCAGCACGCGCACCACTGGCTGATCCTGCACGGCCGCTACGTGTGCGTCGCGCGCAAGCCCAAGTGCTGGCAGTGCTCGATCGCCAAGTGGTGCGAGTTCAGGCCCAAGACCCCGGCGCCGGCTTAAGCTGCGATCAGCGATCACGGCCATGCGAAGGCAGTCAGGGTCGGCCCCGTCACAGAACGGTCACACCCGCGTTCGAAGATGCGGCGCACCCTTCACCGAGGTCCAATGCCAGCGCCGCTGCCCGACGAAGAAATGCTCCGCCGGATCAAGGCCGAGCTGATCGACGGCTGCGACGAGGAGGTCGAGCTCGAAATCGAGGACCGGGCCGGCGACCCGGCGCCGATCACCGACGAAGACAAACGCGCGCGGCTGCAATATTTCCGGGACCTGTTCAAGCTGCAGGCCGAACTGGTCAAGCTGCAGGAATGGCTCGCGGCCCGCCGCCAAAAGGCGGTGATCGTCTTCGAGGGCCGCGACGCGGCCGGCAAGGGCGGCGCCATCAAGCGCATCACCCAGCGCCTGAATCCGCGCGTGTGCCGCGTGGTGGCGCTGCCGGCGCCCAACGACCGCGAACGAACCCAGTGGTATTTCCAGCGCTACGTGCCGCACCTGCCCGCGGCGGGCGAAATCGTGCTGTTCGATCGCAGCTGGTACAACCGCGCCGGCGTCGAACGCGTGATGGGCTTCTGTACCGAAGAGGAAACCGAGGAGTTCTTCCGCTCGGTACCGGAGTTCGAGCGGATGCTGGTGCGCTCCGGAATCCGACTCATCAAATACTGGTTCTCGATCACCGACGAAGAGCAGCACCTGCGGTTCCTGGGCCGTATCCACGACCCGATGAAGCAGTGGAAGTTCAGCGCGATGGACCTGGAATCCCGGCGGCGCTGGGAGGCCTACACAAAGGCCAAGGAGCAGATGATCGAGCGCACGCACATCCCCGAGGCGCCTTGGTGGATCGTGCAGGCGGTCGACAAGAAGCGGGCCCGCCTGAACTGCATTGCCCACCTGTTGAGCCAGTTCGACTACAACGAAATCGAGCACCCGGTGATCGAGCTGCCGCAGCGCGAACGCCATCCGGATTACACGCGGCACCCGTTGCCCGCGTCGATATTCGTGCCCGAGGTTTACTGAGGCGCAGCGCAGGCCAGCACGCCGACGCCACGGGCCGGCTTGCAAAACTCGGTCCTGAGCACGACATCGGCCGTGCGCTGCATGCGAAACCCGAAGTCGGCAAGACCCCGCGCCAGGTAAGCCTGATCGTGTGCGTAGCGCCCCGAAGGCGTCAGTTCAAAGCCCGGCGCCGCGCAACCGGTCTGCGACGCCAGCTCGGCCGTAAAGGCAAACCAACCGCCGGGACGCACCGCCCGCGCGACCGCATCGAACAACGGCCCGATGTCGCCGAAGTAAATGAGCGTGTCGGCCATCACGATCAAGTCGAACCCGCCCGGGCGGCTCTGCAGAAAAGCGGTCAATTCCGCGCGGGCGAGCTCGTCGTAACCGCCCCGCGCGCGCGCCTTCCGTAGCATCGCCTCCGACAGGTCCACGCCCGTCAAGCGACTGGCGATCGGAGCCAGCACCGGCGCACACAGGCCCGTGCCGCAACCGCCGTCGAGGACTTCGAGTCTGGCTCCTGGCGGCAGGCAGCCCTCGAGCAAGGCCCCGACAATGGCCGGGCCCTGGTAGCACAGACCGGCGACGAGCTTTTGGTCGAACTCCTCGGCCAGCGCGTCAAACAGCGCCGTCACATAGCCATCGGATGCGCGACTCGGGACGTCCTGGCCGCTGCACGCGGCCAGTTGATGCCGCGCGATCGCGTTTTGCGGCTCTTCGGCGACCCAGGCCCGATAGCATTGCGCCGCCTGCCCGATTCGTCCGAGACGGTAGTAGGCGATGGCCAGCATGTTGTGCGACTTGCCCTGCAGCGGCGGCTGCACGAAGGCCCGGCAATGCAGCAGAGAAGATTCCTCCTCGCGTCCGGTCCGGCCCAGCAGCGATGCCAGGTTCGTCAGGGCCGGGACGAAATCGGGATCGGCGCCCAGCGCGCGCCGGAACGCATCTTCTGCCGCCTGGAGGTCCTGCTGGCGCTGGAACACGGAGCCCAGGTTATTCCAGAGGTTGGCGTCTGCGGGCGCCAGATCGACCCCGCGTCGGAAAGCCGCGGCGGCGTTCGGAAGATCGCCCACCTGCGCGTAAATGTTTCCCAGATCATTGCAGCGCGATGCGCTGGCCGGCTGCGCCCGCAGCGCTCCGACGATCAGGGACACGCCGCAGTCGGACTGACCCCGCTGATGCAGCAGCACGCCCAGACAGTGCTGCACTTCGGCCTGATTGCGGTCACCCGCAAGAATGGCACGGTAGGCCGCCTCCGCCTCATCCCACGCGCCGCGCGCATGCAGGGCCAGGGCCCTGTCAAAATCGGTGGGCTCAAGGCTGGACAAGTCGACCCGACCGGTGCTCAGTCGGCAAACGGCGGTGCGGCCCGCAGCACCTCGTCGATCGTCGTCTGTCCCAGCACGATCTTCTCGGCTCCCGACACCCGCAGCGAGCGCAGGCCGTCGCGCGCGGCCTGCTCGCGCAGCTCCTGCAGCTCGGCCCCGCGTGCGACCAGAAGGCGGATCGCGTCGGTCATCACCAGCAGCTCCACCAGCCCGGTGCGCCCCAGATAGCCGGTGCGGCGGCATTCCAGGCAGCCGACCGGGTGGTACACGCTGCGCGGCGGCGGCGAGCGCCATGGCGCCACCAGCCCGCGCCACAGGTTCTCGTCCGGCCCGTCGTGGGGCGCCTTGCAGTTCGGGCACAAGGTCCGCACCAGGCGTTGCGCCAGGATGCCGATCAGCGTCGCGTTGACCAGGTAGCGCGGCACGCCCAGCTCGGTCAGGCGGGCCACCGCGGAGGCCGAATCGTTGGTGTGCAGCGTGGAAAACACCAGGTGGCCGGTCAGCGCGGCCTGCACCGCCATGTCGGCCGTTTCCTTGTCGCGTATCTCGCCCACCATGATCACGTCGGGGTCCTGCCGCATCAGCGCGCGCAGGCCATCGGCGAAGCCCAGGTCGATGCCGGACTGCACCTGCATTTGGTTCAGGCTCGCATCGATCATTTCGATCGGATCCTCGACCGTGCTGACGTTGACCTCGTCGGTGGCCAGTTGCTTCAGGGTCGAGTACAGGGTGGTCGTCTTACCCGAGCCGGTCGGACCCGTCACCAGCACGATTCCGGAGGGACGGTGGATCAGGCCGGTCCAGATCTGGGCCTCCGCATCGGAAAATCCGAGCTCGGAATAGCTGCGAACCACGACCTCGGGATCGAAAATCCGCATCACCAGCTTCTCGCCGAACGCCGTGGGCAGCGTCGAGAGGCGAATCTCGACCTCGCGGCCGCCGGCTCCGCCGGCGCGCGTCTTGATGCGCCCGTCCTGCGGGCGCCGCCGCTCCACCACGTCCATCCGGCCCAGCAGCTTGATGCGGCTGGTCATCGCGTGCATCACGCCCGGCGGCACCTGGTAGACCTGATGCAGCACGCCGTCGATCCGGAACCGCACGACGCCCTGGTCGCGCTTCGGTTCCATGTGGATGTCGCTGGCGCGCTGGTCGAACGCGTATTGCAGGATCCAGTCCACGATGTGCACCACGTGCGCATCGTTGGCTTCGACCTTGGAGCCCAGCTCGACCAGCTGCTCGAAATTGCTCAGCAGGTTGGTGGTGCCGGTCTTGGTGGCGCCCTTGACCTGCTGCGCCAGCTTGTAGAACTCGGTCGTATAGCGCGCAATATCGATCGGGTTGGCCACGACCCGCTGCACCGACTTCTTGGAGATCTGCTCGATCTCGCGCACCCAGCTGTCCAGGTACGGCTCGCAGGTCGCCACCACGATCTCGCTGGCCTTGACCGCGATCGGCAGGATGGAATGCCCGGTGGCGTAGGCGCTGGACATCACATCGACCACGTGGGTGAAGTCGACCCGCAACGGGTCGATGTGCTGATACGGCAGCTTGACCTTGTCGGCCAGCCATTGCGTCAGGACTTCCAGGTCGAGCAGCCGGCGCTGCGCGTCCGGCGTGCGGAAATTCATTTCCGCCACCAGTGCGATCGGATGACCGAACCGCTCCCGGTCGGCGATCGCCAGGGCCCGTTCGGCATCCGACTGCGACAGCCAGCGGTCGGCCACCAGCTGGCGCACCACGTAGGCGAGCGGCAGCCGCCCGTTCACCGGCGCCTGCTGGGGCGGCGCCGGTCGCTGCACCGCGCTCACCGCGCCCTCGGGTGGCGCGGCGCGCCGTCGTTCGGAACGGTGCTGGGTCGGCACCGGTCGACCCCGCTCATGTGGTCGGCGCGAAGCGGGCCGCAAGCTCTTCGGCGCGTTTCGGAGATTTTTCGAATTCCGACACGACCGCGTCGACGGCCCGGCGCATCAACGGCTCCGACACCAGCGGCCGGATGTAGGCGCGGCGCAGGTAGGTCTTGATCAGCTCGGGCGACATCACGTGCGCCTTGTTGTCGACACCGCTGCTGAACATGAACAGGGTCCGCAACGGGCTGATCCAGCGCAGCCGCGCCTTGACGAACTCGTGGCCGTTCCAGATCTCGAACCAGGTGCCACGCGCCCACGACGAGATGTCCTGGTCGATCTTGGCTTCGGCCGAGCGGTCCAGTTCGCCCACGTCGGTCAACGGATCGGGCACGCTCAAGTCGACCTGGTGCTCGGCCGCGGCCCGCATCAGGGCATCGGTCGGCACTCTGATTCCGCCGGGCACGGTGGTCATCGGGAAAGCTCCGGTGAGCTGGATGCCCTCAATCTTGACTTTAAGCTCGCTCGACTGCAAGGAATGCTTGATGTAGGTGGCCTGGTCGGTCGGCTTCACGGCCATTGCGTGCGAGCCCATCAGCTGCTGGAAGAATTCTTCCTGATCGCGCTGCGGCATCCGTATCAGCCCCAGGCCGTCGCGCATGATCCGGGTCATCATCGGGATCATCGACACCAGCCGCTTGCGCTCCTCGGCCGTCGCCTTCGGCTGCACGCTCCAGACGATCTCGTGGATCACCTCGCGGAAGCGCTTGGAGAAGCCCTTCGTTTCGTCGTCCCGGACCGTGGCCGCCACCAGCACCTGGACCCAGGCTCCCAGCAGGAAGTCGCGCAGGTACTGCTCCAGATCGACCCTCTCGAACGCGCGCCGCACCTGAATCGTCGTGTTGATCGTCAGTATCTCGCGTTTTTCGGCCTCTTCCAGCGCCCGCTTGGCCCGGGCCACCGGATCGGATTCGCGCGGACGGATGTCGCCGACGAACGCATCGAACTCGGACAGCAGGCGCTCGAACACCGAAATGTCGCGATCGAACTGGATCAGCACCTCGCGCACCACCCGGTCGATCTCGTCGCGGAACCGCTCGTTTTCGTCGCCATACGGTTCCCAGCCGGCCGAGGCGTTGGCAATGCGGTCGATCAGACGCCGCGCCGGGTGCGAATTGGACGCGAAAAAGGCCGCGTCCATCAAGGCCGCCTTCAGCACCGGAAACTGAAGCCGCGACAGCAGCGCTTTGATCTCGGCCGGCACCTGCTGGTCGCGCAACATGTGGTCGAACACCATGCCGACGAGCTCGATCGTCAGCTTGTCGACGGTGCGCGTGGACTGCGACACCAGGTGCTCGCGCCACGCATTGATCGAGCCAGCCTGGGTACCGGCGAACACCGCCCCGTTTACCCCCTGAAGCCCGAGCCCTTGCAGCTCGCTGATCGCCTCCATCAGCGGAGCGCCGACCGACCCGGGCATCGACATCGGGGCGATGGGGTAGCCCCCGACGTTGGCCTGCAGCCGCGCCAGCAGGTCGGACAGGACCTTCTGCGCATTCACCCCCGAAATGGCGCCCGCTGCGCCCCCGGCGCCGGCCGCGCTGGTGCCGCTGCCACCGGCTGCGCTGGCGCCGCCGCCACCGGCCGCGCTGCCCGCCCCGCCTGATCCGAGGCCGCCTGATCCGAACCCGCCGGCGCCCGCGCCCCCCGGCAGGCCTTCGAAGCCGGCCCCCGCCGGCGCAGTGGCCGAGGATGCCCAGGCCGGTGCGGCCGGCGACTGGCCCGGAGCGCGCCCGCTCGCTGGCTGCGCGGCCTGGCGGGTGGCCAGCTCGCGCCAGATCTGCTTGGCATCGACCCCGTGGGTGCGGAAATGGTCGATCAGCGCCAGTTCGACCCGGGCCAGTTCTTCGGCGAACGGCCGCTCGAACAAGCCCAGGCAGAAGGCCCACGCGTCTCGATGCAGGTTGACGTCCTCGATCGCGGCCAGCAGCGCCGGCATGAAGGCGTCGGGCCCGTACGGGTTTTCAGCGTCGCGCAGCGAGGAGCGGCCCGTCAGGAAGCCGACGATCAGGTTCAGGTCGCGCAGCGGCTCATCCACCACGCGTCGCATCCGGCGCGCGCTGCGCGAGGCGATCGATTCGACCGCGTCGTCGACCTGCTGCACCAGCGCCATCGAGTCCATGTCGACCGGCGCCACCTGCGCGCCGGTCTTCACGACCAGCAGCTCGGCGATCATCTGGTCCTGATGCTCGGGCACGCGCTTCAGGAACGCCTGGCGCAATTCGTTAGCGCGGTTCATCAGCACCCGCTGCACCAGCGGCGCGGCGATGTCGAAATCCCAGCGCCCGGTCAGCGATTCGCGCACGTTGCCGGCGATCGTGTCGAACGATCCCGACAGCAGCTCGCACGAAATCGCCGCCGCAGACTTCAGCAGCGCCTGAGTCTGGTTGGCGGACAGGTACGGCAAGGCGCTCGAAGCGCGCGCGCCATCGAACGGCAGCGTCGAGTTCATGCAGGCGTGTGGCCGGGTGCGGGCCAGGCTTGCCCGCTGGCCCAATGTAGCCGCCCAGGCCGGCAAGTCAAGCCGAGCAATGGACCCAAAATATGCCTCAACTTTTTCGACGTCGGGCCGAGAGCACGGCGCCCCGCTAGATCGACAAGCCGCTTTGCGCCGCCAGGGTGCCCCGCCCGGGGCCGGCGTGGGGCCGCAGCCCCTTTATCCAACGCCGCGCCGGCAGGCCGGGCCCGGCTTCGATCGCGAGGGCGCGCTCGCGCAATTGCGGCTGCGCGATCTGGATCGTCGGGCCCACGGCCGCCACCGCGATGCGGTTTCCCGCGCGCGCCTCATCCATAACGATGACGCGCCCATCGAAGGCGGCAGCGATCCGATCCAGGCTGGGGCCATAGCGCCTTCCGAACAGATTGAACGTCGCAATCCCGGGCTCGCGCAGCACCTGGCGGCACGCCAGGTAAAACAACAGGTCGTCGTAGACCGGTCCGCGCGCCTTCGCATCGTACAGATCCACCTGCAGCCAGTCGGAAAATCCGCGCCGCCGGGGCCGCTGCAGAAACGCCAGCGCATCGTCGCACACGACCGTCAGGCGGCCGTCTTCGTCCTCGGGCAGCGCGAACCAGCGCCGCGCCGTTCCGATCACGGTCCGGTCAAGCTCCACGACCACCGTTTCGGCGAACGGCAAGTGGCGACGGCAGAACTTGGTCAGCGCCGCCGCGCCCAAGCCCAGTTGCAGGATGCGCCGCGGACGAGGAAGCAGCAGCAGCGGCGCCATCATCTGCTGCTGGTATTCGAGTTCGAGCCGATCCGGATGCGCGATGCGCATCGCGCCCTGGATCCACTCGGTGCCGAAATGCAGATATCGGACCCCCGCGGATTCCGACAGCGTGATGCCGGCCGCAGGGCGCGACGATCTAGCTGGCGACGCTGCCGGTGCTTTCAGCCCCATGCTTCAGGTCGAACATCACCCCGTCGACCGCGCGGTCGAACAGCGGCGTCGTCTCGACCGCGATCAGCCAACCCGATTGCAGGTAAGCGATCAGCGTATCCGGGGACAGCGAATGGGCCTTGTCCCCGGCAGCCGTCGTGAACAGGTACAGCGCCTTTTTCGGGCTGATCCACCGCAACACCACCCGTTCCGTACGGCCGTCGGTCTGCAAGTCGAACCACAGGCCGCGGGTCCAGCTCGAGATCACCTCAACCGCGTGGTGATGATCCATCACGGCCGAAGCGCTCGGCTCGGGCGGCGCCGACAGGTGCGTGACGGCGGCGGCGCTGGCCGCGAGCGCGTGCCGCACCGCGTCGTCCGATACCTTGATCTGCTCGGGCGCGACGTCGCTGGTGTCGGTCGGCATCCGGAAACCGTCCAGCTTGATCCGGACCGTGCTCGGGGTGAATTGCGTCAACGTTCCGTGCGCCAGCTCCAGCGCCTTGACCGCGTTGGCGTGCGAATTCATCAGCCGTCCGAAAAACTGCTGAATCCGCTCGGCCGGCCACTCGATCCGAGTCAGTCCTTCGCGCAGCACCGCCAGCACCGATGGGATCGTCCCGATCATCCGCTTGCGGTCGCCCGGGTTGATCTTCGGCTGCACGCTCCAGACCAGCTCGGGCAGGGCATCCAGATAGCGACGCACCAGGCCCGGCTCCGTTTTTTCGTGGGTCGACGCCTCCACCAGCACGCGCACCCAGACGTCCAGCAGGAAGTCGCGCAGGTAGGATTCGAGTTGAACGCCGTCGAAGGCGCTGCGCACCTGCATCGTCGACTTGATCGCCAGGATTTCGCGGTTTTCGGCTTCGGCCAAAGCGCGGCGCGCACGTTCCACCGGATCGTCGTCGCGCGTGCGCTCTTCGTCGAGAAACTGGTCGAACTGCTCCAGCGCCCGCTCGAACGCCTGCGATGCCTCGCCGGTCCAATTCATCACCGAGTCCACCGAGGAGCGGACCTGCTCGAAATAGCGCTGGTTGTCCTCGCCTTCGGCCGACCATCCGATCGAGGTGCTGGCGATCCGGTCCAGCAGCCGTCGTGCCGGCTGCTTGGAATCGGCGAACAGCTCCGGGTCGCCCAGCGCGACCTTCAGCAGCGGAAACTGCAGCCGGGCCAGCTGTTCCTTCACTGCGGCCGGAACGTGCCGGTCGCGCTGGATCCGATCGAACAGCAGCCCCACCAGCTCGATCGTGAGCTTGTCAATCTTGCGCGATGCGGTCTCGATCAGTCCCTTGCGCAGCTCGGCCGTGGCCGCGGCATCCGGGCCCGCCTGCCCGGCCATGGCGGCGGCGGCCGATGCAGTCATCCGAAGCGCATCGTTGATCGCCGAGAACAGGGCCGGGTCGAACGTGAAACCGGCACCGGGCGCGCGCGACTCCAGAAACGAAACGCGTTCGGCCTGGGCGAGCGGCAGCGTTCCGCCCAGCGTGCCAGGCGAGGCGCCCGCCTCGCCGGCCGGATGCGCGCCCGGCTGCAGCCGCTCCAGCAGCGTCAGCAGCACCGAGCGCGCCTGCGCATCGTCCGCCCGGCCGATCTCGTTGGCGGTGCGTTCGGCTGCCGCCGCGCCACCGGCCGCGGGCGAGCGGCCGCGCACCGCACCTTGCGCCCCGCCAACGGTGGAATGCCAAACCGGGACCGCGTCGCTGGCTCCGCTGGCAGCGAGCCGTTGCTCGATCTGGCGGTAGCCCTGAGCGACCACCCGGCCCATCGCGGTTGCGACCACGCGCATCAACGGAACGACGTCCGGTTCGGCGATGCCGATGTGGCGCAGTGCGCCGGCCACCGCCCGCACGAACAGCGCGAGCCGGAACGGCGAATCGGCATCGCGCAGATCGGGTTCCTGAAGCAGATTGATCAGGCGCAGCTTGACCGCCGTGAACTCGGCATCGACGGAGTTGCGCAGCCGGGCGGCGCATTGATCGATCGCGGCGTCGAACTCGGAATCGGCGTGGCCTACCAGGGACAAGGCGCGCGCCCCGCCGCTTTCGGATCCGCGCGCCTCCACGAACGCGCCGATCGCGGCCGTCAGCTCGGCGTGCAGCGCTTCGAGGTAGGCCTGGACGAATGCGCGGTCGCGCACCAGCACGGCTTTGAGGCGCCTGCCGTCGGTGGTCTCGCCCAGCGATTTGGCCAGGGGACCGAGCCCTTCGATCAGCGCGTTCGGAAACTGCGCTTCCACCGCGGTGCGAACCGGGGTCCAGCAGTCGTCGAACAACTGCCGGTATTGGGCTCGACGGCGTGTGGAAGGCGGCCGCTGCGCAACTTGCGGCGCTCGGTCGGGCAATTCCTCGTTCATCGGCGCCGGATCCTTCCGCACATCGTCGGCGAACCGAGCTTAAACCCAGTTCCGCCTCAACACCAAGCCTCAAAAAAAGCGTTCCACAGGGCCAACTTTTCCTCAAACCGGCGCGCCGCGTGGGCCGGGCTGGTCGAGGGCAGCACGGCTGACACATAGCCCAGAGCGGCGATCACCGGCTGGAAGCGGCCCGCGGCCTGTCCGTTGAACGCGACCGCGCGCAGCCGGGGCGCCCGGCGCGGCAGACCGGGCAGATCATTCGATTGCGGCGCCAGGATCTGCGAGTCCAGGCTGCCGGTTCGCCGGCATGCGGCATACACGTCCCACAAACCCACCCCGTGCGCCAGCAGTCGTTCGAGCCGCTCCGGGTAGGCCAGGTGCGCCAGCGGCTCGTTCAGTATGACGCCCAGGATCGGCCAGAACTGGTTGCGCGGGTGACCGTAATACTGGCGCGCGGCCAGCGACGCGGTGCTGGGGAAGCTGCCCAGCACCAGCACTCGAACACCGGCGTCGATGACCGGCGCAAAGCCCCGGCTTCGCCCTGCCCTGCTTCGCGCTGCGCGCTTCGCAGGGTCATCCGGCATTGAGCAGCAGATCGTTGACCCGCTTCACGTAGGCGGCCGGGTTTTCCAGCTGCCCGCCGTCGGCCAGCACCGCCTGCTCCAGCAGCAGGTGGGCCCAGTCCGAAAGCCTGGCCTCGTGGGTGCGCAGGCGTTGAACCAGCGGGTGGGCGCCATTGAGCTCGAGGATCGGCGCGGCAGACGGAACGCTCTGTCCTGCCGCTTTCAACAGCCGCTGCAGAGTCGCGCTCATCTGGTCCTTGTCGACCACGATGCAGGCGGGCGAGTCCGTCAGGCGCGTGCTCAGCCGGACCTGCGTTACCCGATCGCCGAGCGCCTGCTTCACGCGGTCCAGCAGGTCCTTGAATTCCTCGGCGTCTTTTTGCTGTTGCTGCCGTTCGCCCGCATCGGCCAGCGCCTCCAGGTCCAGCTCGCCCCTGGCCACCGACTGCAGCGGCTTGCCGCCGAATTCGGTCAGAAAGCTCACCATCCATTCGTCGACCCGATCGGTCAGCAGCAGCACCTCAACGCCCTTCTTGCGGAAGATCTCAAGGTGCGGGCTGCCTCGGGCGGCCTCGATCGTCTCGGCGGTCAGGTAAAAGATGCTCTTCTGGCCGGGCACCATGCGGCCGACATAATCAGCCAGCGACGCGGCCGCGGCGCCATCGGCGCCGGCGCTGGTGCGGAAGCGCAGCAGCCGGGCAATGCGCTCTCGATTGGCGACGTCCTCGCCCACCCCTTCCTTCAAGACCTGGCCGAATTCGGCCCAGAACCTGGCGTAGTCATCGGGGCGGTTGTGGGCCAGGTCCTCCAGCAGCGTCAGAATCCGCTTGGTGCACGCTTCGCGGATCGCTTTGACATCGCGGCTTTCCTGCAGCAGCTCGCGCGAGACATTCAGCGGCAGGTCGTTGGAGTCGACCACGCCTCGCACGAAGCGCAGGTACGAAGGCAGCAGATGCTCGGCGTCGTCCATGATGAACACGCGCCGCACGTACAGTTTCAGCCCGTGCTGGTGGCGGCGGTCCCACAGGTCGAACGGTGCCTGCGCCGGCAGATACAGCAGCTGGATGTATTCGTTGCGCCCCTCGACCCGGTGGTGGGTCCAGGCCAGCGCGTCTCCGAAGTCGTGCGACAGGTGCTTGTAGAAGTCTCGGTATTGCTGCTCGGTGATGTCCGCCTTGGGCCTGGCCCACAGCGCCGAGGCCTGGTTGACCGTTTCGACCTCGCCGGTGCGACGGTGGTCGTTCTTGTCCTTGTCCCACTCCTCCTTGGGCATCCGGATCGGGGTGGCGATGTGATCGGAGTACTTGACCAGGATCGAACGCAGTTTCCAGGACGACAGCAGCTCCTGGTCGTCGACTTTCAGGTGCAGGATCACATCGGTTCCGCGCCTGGGGCGCTCGCTCGCCTCGACCGTGAATTCACCGCTGCCGTCCGATTCCCAGCGCACCGCTTCCGAGGCCGGCAGGCCGGCGCGGCGCGAAATGACGGTGACGCGTTCGGCCACGATGAATGCGGAATAAAAGCCCACGCCGAACTGCCCGATCAGCTGAGCGTCCTTCTGCTGGTCACCGGTGAGCTTCTCGAAAAACTCGCGGGTGCCGCTGCGCGCAATCGTTCCCAGGTGAAGGACGATCTCGTCGCGCGTCATGCCGATGCCGTTGTCCGACACGGTGATCGTCTTGGCATCCTTGTCGTAGTCGACGCGAATCGAAAGCTCCTCGCCGCCATCCAGCAACGCGGGCGTGCCGATCGCCTCGAAGCGCAGCCGGTCGCAGGCATCCGATGCGTTGCTGATCAGCTCGCGCAGGAAGATCTCGCGATTGCTGTACAGCGAGTGAATCATCAGCCGAAGCAGCTGCTTGACTTCGGCTTGAAATCCAAGCGTTTCTTTCATTGAGGTGAATTCCTTTGCGTCAAACCACTATGCCATCACCCTCACCCCCCAGCTTCGCCGGGCGCAGCCCGGCTACGCAGGGCGCTTCCTCCCCTCTCCCGCAAGCGGGAGAGGGGAGGAAGCGGGGGAGAAGGTCGCTGTATTCTGTCAGGTCCAGGAGGTCGTCCAACCATGTCAGCGCCAATGAGCCTTTCCTTTTGCACCTGCGACGTGTTCACCGAACGGCGTTTCGGCGGCAATCCACTGGCGGTCGTGCTCGACGGCACGGCCCTGTCGGATGCTCAGATGCAGGCGGTGGCGCGCGAATTCAACTTCTCCGAGACCACTTTCGTGCTGCCGCCGTCGGATCCGGCTCACGCTGCCCGCGTTCGGATCTTCACCCCGCTGCGCGAACTGCCTTTCGCCGGGCATCCCACCGTGGGCACGGCGTTCGTGCTGGCCAGTCTCGCCCCGGAGCGCTACCGGGCCGACCGGATCGTGCTGCAGGAAGGCATCGGCCCGGTCACCGTGGAGCTCGAGCGGCACGCCGGCGAGCTCAAGCGTTGCAGCTTTTTTGCGCCGCGCCTGCCGCAGCCCGGGGCAGAAGCTCCTCGGCGAGACGAGCTGGCCGCCATGCTCGGGCTGGCCCCCTCGCAGGTGCTCGACTCGGCCGAATTCTGGTCGGCCGGCGTTCCCTACCTGGTGGTGCCGCTGGCCTCGGTCGAGGCGTTGCAGCGCTGCAGGCTGGATCTGACCGTGTGGGCGGGCGTGCTGGCCGGCCACGACTTCAAACATGTCTACCCGGTTGCACAGGCGGGCGCGGCCTGGCGGGTGCGAATGTTCGCCCCGGACGCCGGCGTGGCCGAGGACCCGGCAACCGGTTCGGCAGCGGCGGCATTTGCCGGGTGGCTGACCGCCTACGCGCCGCAGGTGGGGCGCCGGTCCGAGTACACGCTGCTGCAGGGCGAGGAAATCGGCCGGCCCAGCCGGATCGACCTGCAGATCGACAGCGAGGGCGACCGTATCACTGCGGTGCGGGTCGCGGGCGCCTCGGTCATGGTCAGTCAGGGGACTTTGCTCGTGTAATCGAGGTCACGCGCATCCGCGGCGCCAGCAGCAAGCCCTTGCGGGCGCGGTGGCCGCGGTACTTCTGAAGCTCGGCCTGACCCAGCACCACCTCCAGCGGCTTGCCGGACTTGGCCGCATGGCCCCGCACGACGATGCCGCTGTCGCCGCAGGTGGCTGCCGCCACCATCGTTTCGCCTTCGTCCAGTCCCATCAGCGTGACGCCGCGCCCCCCGGCCGGCTGCGCCTTGATCTCGGCGGCCTCGAAGACCAGCAGGCGTCCCTTGGCGGAGCTGCAGGCGATCAGGTGGTCGGTGGCCGCATCGACCACGCTCGGGCGAATCGGCTCATGGCCTTCGTCGACGACGAGGAACTGCTTGCCCCCGCGCTGGCGCGACAGCAAATCGCCGATCCGGCACGCCAGGCCGCGGCCCGCGCCGGTCGCTACCAGCAGCGGCACATCGGGCGCCCCGGCGGCGAAAGCCACCAGCCGGGTTTCGCTTTGCAGGTCGATCAGCGACGTGGCTGGCGCGCCATCGCCGCGCGCTGATGGCAGCTGTGCGACCGGGATCGAATACACGCGCCCGTTGGAGCCGAACGCCACCAAATGGTCGACGGTGCGGCACTCGAATGCGCCGTACAGCGCGTCGCCCGGCTTGAACCCGAACTGGGTCGCGTCGTGCCCGTGCCCGGAGCGGCCTCGAACGAACCCCATCTCCGACACGATCACGGTCACCGGTTCGTCGAGCACCCTGACCTCGGCCACCGCGCGCTCGGCCGCCTCGATCCGGGTGCGCCTGGCGTCTGCGAATTTGCGCGTGTCCTCGTCGAACTCCTTGCCGACCTGCCGGCGCAGCGCCGCGTTCGAATCGAGCAGCTTTTTCAATGAGCCCGCCTCCTTGCGAAGCTCGGCCAGCTCCTTCTCGATTCGCAACGCCTCCAGCCGCGCCAACTGCCGCAACCGCAATTCTAGGATGTCATCGGTCTGCCGCTCGGTCAGCGAGAATTCCTTCATCAGCGCCGGTTTCGGATCATCGGAGTTGCGGATCACTTTGATGACCCGGTCGATGTGCAACAGCACCATCTGCCGGCCTTCCAGCACATGGATGCGATCGGCCACGCGATCGAGCCGGTGCTGGCTGCGGCGGCGCACCGTCTCGATCCGGAAATCGACCCATTCGCGCAGGATCCGGACCAGGGGCTTTTGCTGCGGCCGGCCGTCGGCGCCGATCATCACCAGGTTGACCGGTACGTTGGTTTCCAGGCTCGTATGGGCCAGCAGCGTGCGGACGAACTCGTCCCGGTCGACTTTGGACGTGCGCGGCTCGAACACCAGCCGCACCGCGGCGTCCTTGCTGGATTCGTCGCGCATCGAATCGAGCACCGACAGCATCACCTGCCGCAGCTGCTGCTGCTCGGCCCCGACCGTCTTCTTGCCCGGCCTCGGCTTCGGGTTCGTCAGCTCCTCGATTTCCTCCTGCACCCGGCGCGACGAGGTCCCCGGGGGCAGCTCGTGAACGACCAGCTGCCACTGGCCGCGCGCCAGTTCCTCGAAGCGGTAACTGCAGCGCGCCTTCAGGCCGCCGCGCCCGCTTTCGTACACGGCGCGCACTTCCTCGGTGCTGGAAATGATCTGGCCGCCGCCCGGAAAATCCGGCCCGGGCACGTGCTGCATCACAGCGTCCAGATCCGCCTTCGGATCGTCCAGAACGACATGCAGCGCGCGCACGACCTCGGCCAGGTTGTGCGACGGCATCTCGGTGGCCATCCCCACCGCGATGCCCGAGGCGCCGTTGAGCAGAACAAACGGCAGACGGGCCGGCAGCAGACGCGGCTCCTGCTGGCTGCCGTCGTAGTTGGGGGCGAATTCGACCGTGCCCTCGTCCAGTTCGTCCAGCAGCAGTCTGGCGATCGGGGTAAGGCGCGCCTCCGTGTAGCGCATCGCGGCGGCCGGATCGTCGTCGCGGCTGCCGAAATTGCCCTGGCCGTCGATCAGCGGATAGCGCAGCGAGAAGCCTTGCGCCATTCGGACCATCGCATCGTAGGCAGCCTGGTCGCCGTGCGGATGGAACTTGCCGATCACGTCGCCGACGACCCGCGCCGACTTCACGTGCTTGGAGCCGGACGTCAGCCCCATCGAGTTCATCGCGTACAAGATCCGGCGCTGTACCGGCTTGCAGCCGTCGCACACGTCCGGCAGCGCGCGCGCCTTCACCACCGAGACCGCGTAGTCCAGATAGGCGCGCTGCGCGAAGTGCGCCAGCGTCAGGGCTTCGCGCCCCTCATCGTCGCCACCGTTCGATTTCAACAGCGTCAGCTGTTGCGGCATTGGCTTGTCATCCGCTCGAAAGTCGTGCGCCCCAGCCCGGGCCAGGCGGCGCCGATGTTACCGAAAGCCAGTGACGGGGCTGTTCGACAGCCGCTAGCGCATCAAGGACTTGTCGCGGCCGACCTCACCGCGGTCCGCGAACTCGTTGATGAAATCCTCGGCACTCATCGGTCGTGCGAACAGAAAACCCTGCGCCGATTCGCACCCCAGGTGCTGCATCCAGGTCTGCTGGGCCTGGGTCTCGATGCCCTCGGCGGTCACGCTCAGGCCCAGGCTGCGCGCCATCTCGATCACCGCCTTCACGATCGTCAGCGTGCGCGCCTCGCGCATGCAGTCGACCGTGAAGCTGCGGTCGATCTTCAGCCGGCTGATCGGAAGGTCGCGCAGATGCGACAGGCTCGAGAAGCCTACGCCGAAATCGTCCAGCGCGATCTTGACGCCGGCATTGCGCAGGCGCACCAGATTTTCGCGCGATATGGCCGAGGTATCGAGCAGACCGGTTTCGGTGACCTCGATCTCGATGTCGGCCGGCGCGATGCCGAACTGCTGCAGCGCTGCCAGCACGCCATCGACGCATCCGATCTGTTGCAGCTGCTTGCCGGACATGTTGATCGCGATCGGCGGCACGTCCAGTCCGATCTGCCGCCAGATCTGGATCTGACGGCACGCCTCCCGCAGCACCCAGTCGCCGACCCCGACGATCAATCCGCTCTCCTCGGCAATCGGAATGAACTCGGCCGGTGATATGTCGCCCAGCTCCACATCCTTCCAGCGCAGCAGCGCTTCGGCGCCGATCATGCGGCCGTCGGCCATCGATACCAGCGGCTGATAGGCCAGGCGGAAATCGCGCGCCTCGAACGCCCGCCGCAGCCGCTGCTCCAGGCGCAGGCGAAGATTCACCCGCCGCTCCACCGCCGGTGTGAAGAACGCGTGCGTGTGCCGGCCCTCCTCCTTGGCCTGGTACATGGCGGCATCGGCCGCATTCAACAGGGAATCCAGGTCGACGCCGTCCCGCGGGAAAAAGGCGATCCCGATCGAGGCGGTTACCGTGATGTCCATTCCGTACACGCGCGCCGGCTGCGAGATCGCGTCGATCAGCTGGCGCGACACTTCCACCGCAATGTCCTGCCGGGGAACATCGACCAGCAACGCCACCAGCTCGTCGCCGCCGCGGCGACCCAGCAGGTTCGGCTCTCGCACCACCGAGCGCATCCGTTCCGAAACCAGGGCCAGTACCTGGTCGCCGATGCGGTGTCCGTAGCCGTTGTTCAGAAGCCGGAAATCATCCAGGTCGATGTACAGCATCGCGCACACCCGGCTCTCCGCGTACGCGTTCGACAGCAACCGTTGGGCGCGTTCGTCGAACGCGTGCCGGTTGGGCAGCCGGGTCAGCGCGTCGAACCGGGCCAGTTGCTCGACCGACTCCTGCGTTCGCATCTGCTCGGTGATGTCCTTGCCGACTCCGCGATAGCCGCAGAAGCGACCGCCCGCATCGAGCACCGGATCGCCGCTGGCCATGTGGTAAACCGCTTTGCCGCCCGGGCGCCATCGCCCGATCAGCAGATTGCGGAACGGCTGGCGCGCCTCCATCACGGCCTGATGCTCGGCCCAGGTCGCCGGCTGAATCAGCTCGCCCTCCAGCTCCCACCACTGGCGGCCCAGCACTTCCTCGTCCGTCAACGGAAACTTTCCGCTGCCGGTGCGCTGGACCGCGGTAAAGCGCAGCGACTCGTCCATTTCCCAGATCCAGTCGCACGAAAGCTCCAGCAGCGATATCAAGCGCCGCTCGCGGTCGGTCATCGGGCCGCCGGTCGATGCCAGCCGCGCTTCGCCCGCAACCTGCGGCGAGGGGGTGCCGTTCTGGGAGAGGTCCGTCATGTCCGGCTCAGAGTACGCCTGCACCGAGCCGGGCGGAAGCTACCGCGCAGCATCGCCCGCCCCCGCGCCACCGCCGGTCTGGCGCGGGCGACGACGAGTCAGACATCGGCCTCGACTTCGTGTCCATGTTCCTCGAGCCATGCGCGCCGCTGGGGCGCCTCGTTTCGGCCCATCAGCATGGTCAGCGCCTTGATCGTGTCGGGTGCCGGCAGCGCGCCCAGCTGCACCGGCAGCAGGCGCCGCGTGTCCGGGTTCATCGTGGTCTCCCACAACTGCTCGGCCGACATTTCGCCCAAACCCTTGAATCGGCCGATCTCCCAGGCCCCATCACGCACGCCTTCGTCGCGCAGCTTGGCCAGAGTCGCCTCGAGCTCGGCTTCGTCCAGGCAATACAGTCGGCGCGCCGGACGGCGGCCCTGGGCCGGAACATCGACACGGTACAGCGGGGGCCGCGCCACGCACACGTGCCCGCGCTCGACCAGGCGCCGGAAGTGCCGGAAAAACAGCGTCAGCAGCAGCACCTGGATGTGCGCGCCGTCGACGTCGGCGTCGGCCAGGATGCAGATCTTGCCGTAGCGCAGCCCGGCCAGATCGACCACATCGTCGGGCCCGTGCGGATCGACTCCGATCGCGATGGCGATGTCGTGAACCTCGGCGTTGGCGAACAGCCGCTCGCGCTCCACCTCCCACGTGTTCAGCACCTTGCCGCGCAGCGGAAGAATCGCCTGGTACTCCTTGTCGCGCCCCATCTTGGCCGATCCGCCGGCCGAGTCTCCTTCGACCAGGAACAGCTCGTTGCGCGCCAGATCGGTCGATTCGCAGTCCGTCAGCTTGCCGGGCAGCACGGCAACGGCGGAGCCCTTGCGCTTCTGCACTTTCTGCGCCTCGCGCGCCCGCGCCTGCGCTTGCCGGATCGCCAGGTCGACGATGCTGCGGCCGTACTGCGGATTCTGGTTCAGCCAGAATTCCAGCTGCGGGCGAACGAAGGAAGCCATCAGGCGGACCGCGTCGCGACTGTTCAGCCGCTCCTTGATCTGCCCCTGGAACTGCGGGTCGAGAACCCTGGCCGACAGCAGGAAGCTGGTCCGTCCGTACACATCGTCCGGCAGCAGCTTGACGCCCTTGGGCATCAGGCCGTGGGCCTCGGCAAACACGCGCACCGCGTTGAAGATGCCCTCGCGCAGCCCCGCCTCGTGCGTCCCGCCGGCCGGAGTCGGGATCAGGTTCACGAACGATTCGCGGGTGGTGGCGCCCTCTTCGGTCCAGGCCAGCACCCAGCGCGCCCCTTCGCCGGCCGCCCAGGTCGGATCATCGTCCGGCGCGTAGCCCTCCGATTCGAACAGCGGAGCCACCGCGGGCGCTGCCAGCGACTGCTCCAGGTACTGACTGAGGCCCCCGTCGTAACGCCAGGCGTGCTGCCGTCCGTCGCGCTCGAATTTGAGGTTGACCTGGACACCCGGCAGCAACATCGCTTTGCTGCGCAGCAGCCGCTCGAGTTCATCCGGCGGCACCTGGATCGTTTCGAAGTACTTGCGACTCGGCCACACCGTCACGCGCGTGCCGCTGGCCGGTTCGCCCGCCTTGGCGGCGCGTGACGCCAGCGGCGTTTGCACCTCACCGTCCGCAAACGTGATCGTATGAACACGTCCCTCGCGCCAGACGGTCACCTCCAGGCGGCTGGACAAGGCGTTCGTGACCGAGACTCCGACCCCGTGCAGCCCGCCCGAAAACGAATAGGCACTGGCCTCGCCCTTGTCGAACTTGCCGCCCGCGTGCAACCTCGTGAAGACCAACTCGATGACCGGCTGGCCTTCCTCGGGGTGAAGGCCCACCGGGATTCCGCGTCCGTCGTCTTCGACGCTGACCGCGCCGTCCTTGTGCACGGTCACATCGATCCGGGTGGCGCTGCCGGCCAGCACTTCGTCGGAGGCGTTGTCGATCACTTCCTGCACGATGTGCAAAGGACTGTCGGTGCGCGTGTACATGCCGGGGCGCTGGCGCACCGGCTCCAGGCCTTTCAGAACCCGGATCGACGTTTCGCTGTAGTCGCGGCCTTCGGAGCCTGGGCGCACTCGGGACATTGGGGTGTATACGGCGTAGTGATAGCAACGGCAGGCGGATTTTATCCACAGCCAGTGTGGATAACACGGATCGGACCGGCCCTAGACGGCGTCAAAGCGTCACCAAGCTGCACTGCCCTGTTGTTGAGCAACCGCGTTCGCTCGGCGATGTCCGGTCGGCTCGTATACTGCGCGCTCAGGCGGCCGTCAAGCACAGCGTGAGCCGCCCGGTTCCGGCACCTGCGCGCGCGCCGTGTCGCGCTCCCCGTAGCACAATGGACAGTGCACGCGCCTCCTAAGCGTGAGATCCAGGTTCGACTCCTGGCGGGGAGACCATAGCGCGCGCCAACGCCTATTCACTGCAGCCAGCTTCGAATGCGTCGAAGCTGGCTGCGGAAAAGCGGGGAGGATCGGCTTCGAGTGGGGTCTGCGACCCCCCTCGAGCACCCCCCCGCGGCATTCACAAGCGTCGCTCTTGCCTCGAAAGCACCGAAACCGTGTCTCGAGTGCCTCCGAAGCAATCAATTGCCCAGCCAGTGGGTGCGGTAATGCTTCAGCTCCGCGATCGATTCGTAGATGTCCGAAAGGGCCTCGTGCCGGCTCTTCTTCTCGAACGACCGATACACCTGCGGTCTCCAGCGCCGGGCCAGCTCCTTCAAGGTGCTTACGTCCAGATTGCGATAGTGGAAGAACGCTTCCAGCCGCGGCATCCAGCGGGCCATGAAGCGGCGGTCCTGGCAGATCGAATTGCCGCACATCGGAGAGCGCCCGGCGGGGACATAGCGTGCGGCCCAATCCAGCATGTGCCGCTCGGCGGCGGCCTCGTCGATGCGGGATTCGCGTACGCGCACCGTCAGCCCTGACCGGGCATGCGTGGTGCGGTTCCAGTCGTCCATCCGGTCCAGCACCGAGTCGTCCTGATGAATCGCGAGCGCGGCAGCCTCGGCCACCACGTTCAGATCCGCATCGGTCACCACCAACGCCACCTCGAGGACGTGGTCGGAATCCGGGTTCAGACCCGACATTTCCATGTCGACCCACAGCAGCCGGTTCTCGTCGACCGACGGCGCGGCGCCGGCGGGCGCCTCGGTTTGCCGCTGCTGCTGTGCCATAATCGGTTGGGCCTTGCCCGAGGGCGGGCACGCCGGCCTTTCTTGTCAGGTGCTGGGGTGCTCACGATTCTCGCACGGCCCGCACACATCGGCGATGACTCCGGCCCTGTTCACGTGGATCTTTCTGACGCTGCTGACGCTGAACGTCGGGCTGAAGTATTGGCTCGCCACGCGCCAGGTGCGCTACGTGCTGAATCGGGCCGGCGCCGTGCCGGAGCAGTTCGCCGGTCAGGTCAGCCTGGAAGCACATCGTAAAGCGGCCGCCTACACGGTGGCCAAGCAGCGGCTCGCCATGGTCGAGACCGCGTGCGGCACCGCCTTGCTGCTGGTGCTGACGCTGTGCGGGGGGCTGCAGGCCTTGTCCGACCTGCTGGGAGACTGGCTGGGACACGGCATCGCGTTCCAACTGGCTCTGGCCGCCTCGGTGGTGCTGATCGTCAGCCTGGTGGACCTGCCGATCGAGTGGTACCGGCAATTCCGGATCGAGCAGAGCTTCGGATTCAACCGGATGACTGCGGCCCTGTTCGTGGCGGACACGGCCAAATCGATCGGATTGTCGGCCGCGATCGGACTGCCGCTGCTGGCGTTGATCCTGACGCTGATGCGATACGGAGGCCCCCACTGGTGGATCGCCGCGTGGCTCGTCTGGTGCGCGTTCACGCTGATGTTGACGGTGCTGTTTCCGATCCTGATCGCTCCGCTTTTCAACCGGTTCACGCCGCTGGGCGACACCGACCTGCTGCAGCGGATCAAGGCGCTGCTCGGGCGAACCGGATTTCATACGAGCGGCGTTTACACGATGGACGGATCGCGCCGCTCCAGTCACGGCAACGCCTATTTCACAGGTTTGGGCGCGGCCAAGCGCATCGTGTTCTTCGATACGCTGCTGCAGCGGCTGCAGCCACCCGAGATCGAGGCCGTGCTGGCGCACGAGCTGGGTCACTTCCGGCTGCGGCACGTACGCAAGCGCCTGCTGCTCGGCTTCGTGGGCAGTCTGCTGCTGCTGGCGGCGCTGAACTGGCTGATGCAGCGCGCGTGGTTCTTCGAAGGACTGGGCGTGGAGCCGATGCTGCAGGCTCGCAACGACGGGCTGGCCGTGGTGCTGTTCATCCTGGTGATGCCGGTGTTCACCTTCCTGCTGGCGCCGCTGTCGAGCCTGCTGTCGCGGCAGCAGGAATTCGAGGCGGACGCGTTCGCCGCGCGTCACGCTTCGTCGCGGGCTCTGGTCGACGCGCTGATCAAGCTGTACAAGGACAACGCGACCACGCTGACGCCGGACCCGATCCACTCGAGCTTTTACAACTCGCATCCTCCGGCGTCGGTCCGAATCGAGCGATTGCTCAGGCTTCGGGGGCCTGCGACGGTCGGCTGAACGTGCCTGCCAATCCGGGCACGCCCGCATGAAGCGGATACTGCGCTGCGATCACCCGTTGCAGGCCGCGCACTACGCCAACGTATTGCGCGCCGGCGGCTTCGCCTGCGAAGTGCGCCGCGCGGCGCTGTACGGTGCCGTCGGCGAGATTCCATGGCACGAATGCGCGCCCGAGATCTGGCTGCGCAACGATCTGGACGAGGCCATGGCGCAGCGCCTGCTCGAGGAGCTGGCCGCCCCCGCGGTGGGCGAGCCCTGGCGCTGCGGCCGCTGCGGCGAGGAGCTCGAGCCGCAGTTTGCGAGTTGCTGGCAGTGCGGGCAGGCGCGCTAACTACACGCCCCGGGACAGCAGGGCGGCCCCGGTCAGCAGCAGCAGCAGGATCATCCAGAGCACCAGCGCGCGCCAGACCAGGCCGACCGCCGATCGCATGGCGCGCGGATCGGGCTCGCTCAAGCCGGCCCCTTCCTGCCCCGGCTCATCGAAAATGCGGGCCGATTCGCTCTCACCGAGCAGGCGAACTCCCAGCGCCCCGCTGGCCGCGCCCAAAATCAACGTGCGCGCGCTCACGGGCTGGACGTGGGCCGAGGCGGCGATCCGGCGCCAGCAGTACACCGCGCCCTCGAAGTCTCCGACGATCGCGAAACCCAGCGCCGTCAGCCGGGCCGGCACCCAGTCGATCACGCTGAATGCCGCGGCGGCGAAGCCTCCGAAGCGGTCCCCCGGCAAGGCCGCGCTGCCCACCGCGGCACGGGGGTTCCAGCGGCGGCTGACGAATTCGGCCAACCGGTACATCACGGCGCCGACCGGGCCCGGAAGCAGCACGAACCAGAACAGCACCCCGAAAACGTGCCGGTGCGCTTCCAGCAGTCCGAAGTCGATCGACTGGCGCGCAATCTCACCGGGACTCAGGTCCAGGACCCGGAACCCCGGCTCGGTGTGTCGCTTCAGGTCCAGCAGCAACCGGCGCGCCGCGTTGATGTCGCCCGCCTCCAGCGCGGCCTGGATCCGCGTGAGCGGATGGCTGAACTGACGGAACCCGAAGGCGAAATACAGCACCGCCACGTCCATCATCAGCGCCACGATCCAGTGCATCGAGCGCGCCGCGTAGAAGGCGGCCGCCGCCAGCAGCACCGCGCCTCCGACCAGCGCGATCCAGGCGTAGGCGCCATGGCGCGGCCGGCCCGCGTTCAGGTGACGCTCGGCCGAGTCCGACAGCGCCGTGGCCAGCGCGTACACGGGGTTGTTCGGAGGCAAGGCGACGGCCTGCTCCAGCATCAGCGTCGCCAGCAGCGCCAGCCAGGCCATCAAGCGCCTCCTGGTCGAACTAAGCGGGCAAGGCCAGTCATTCGTTCCCCGCTCTGAGAAACGCGTACAGGTTGCGCACCAGGGCCGCCGTGACGCCCCAGATCAGATGTTCGCGCACGCCGTCGTAGTACGGCATCGTGTAGACGAAACGTTGCTCCCCGCGCGCGGCGATCACGCGCCGTTGATGGTTGCCCGGATCCATCAGGAACGACAGCGGCACCTCGAACGCATCTTGCACCTCGGCGGCTTCCAGCTTCAAGACGATCGGCTGCGCGACCATGCCGACCACCGGGGTCACCTCGAACTGCGTGACGGTGCGGTAATTCGGAAGGGTCCCCAGAATCTCGATCTGCGTGGTCGTAAGCCCGATCTCCTCGCCCGCTTCGCGCAGGGCCGCATCGACCGCCGAGCGATCGGACGGCTCGATGCGTCCGCCGGGAAAGCTGATCTGCCCCGCATGGGCCTGCAGGTGCCTGGCCCGATGCGTCAGCAACACGTCCAGACGGTGGTCGCGCTCGATCAGCGGCACCAGCACCGCGGCCGGCACCCAGACCTCGGACGCCTGCGCCGTCAGACGCGGATCCGATCTGAGCTCCGGCGTCCAGGCACCTGGCTGCAGGAAGCGCCGCCGCACCGCCGCCGGCGTCAACTGCTGCGGCGCCAGTGCCGGGCCCCGCACGCGTGGATCATCGAAGCCGGGATCGAGTGGCAACTGCCTTGGATCGATCGACATCGTCCGGGCGGCCCCGACGCCGCCGCTCGTGTGCTGTCTCGTTCAGCTCTCGGCCTTGCCTTCGAGCTTTTCGCGAATCCGCGCCGATTTGCCGGAACGATCGCGCAGGTAATACAGCTTCGCGCGCCGCACGTCGCCGCGCCGCTTGACCTCGATCGAGGCCACCGACGGCGAATACAGCTGAAACGTCCTTTCCACTCCTTCGCCGCTGGAAATCTTCCGGACCAGGAACGACGAATTCAAGCCGCGATTGCGGCGCGCGATCACCACGCCTTCGTAAGCCTGGACCCGCTTGCGCGTGCCCTCGACGACGTTGACGTTGACGATCACCGTGTCGCCCGGGGCGAAATCCGGAATCGACTTGTTAGCGCTCAGCCGAGCGACCTCTTCCTGCTCGATCTGCTGGATCACGTTCATAGGGTTTCTCCGTCAAACTGCATGGTGCTCGTCCGCAGATGCGCTCGCCTGCAGAAGATCCGGACGTACGCGGCGCGTGCGCTCCAGCGCCTGGGCGCACCGCCACTCCTCGATCCGAGCGTGATCGCCGGACAGCAACACCGGCGGCACCGGGCGCCCCCGCCACGATTCCGGACGCGTGTACTGGGGCGCATCCAGCCGCCCGTTGCCGAACGACTCGTCGCGAACCGACTCTTCCTTCAACGCGCCCGGCAGCTGCCGGACGACCGCATCGATCAGGGCCATCGCGGCGACCTCGCCGCCCGAGAGCACGAAGTCGCCGATGGAGATCTCCTCGTCGACAAAGGCCTCGACGAAACGCTGATCGATGCCTTCGTAGCGGCCGCACACCAGGATCAGGCCACGGCCGCCCGCGCCTTCATCGGCCAGCTGCTTGACCCGCGCGTCGGTCAGCGGCCGGCCGGCTGCTGAAAGAGCAAGGACGCGCCCCCCGGCAGAGCCACACTCGATGCGCGCCGCCTCGACCGCGCGCGCCAGCGGCTCGGCCATCAACACCATGCCGGGCCCGCCGCCGAAGGGACGGTCATCGACCGTGCGGTGCACGTCCTGCGTGAAATCGCGCGGATTCCAGGCCCGAAGGCGCCAAAGTCTGCGCTCGTGCGCGCGCCGTGTGACGCCGTACTGCATCAGCGACTCGAACATCGGCGGAAAAAGCGTTATCGCGTCGAACCGCATCGGGCCGCTTCCGCCCTCGTTCCACTGCTGTGCCGCTGTCGTTTCCATCGTCCGTCTCGCGGCCGGCTCTATGCCAGCCACTCCGGTTCCCAGTTCACGCGGATCGTGCCCGCGTCCAGATCGATGCCGTCGATGTACTCACCCACTACCGGCACCAGGATTTCGTGCCCCCGCACCTCTTGTTCCCTCACGTCCGGCCCGATTTCGAGCAGGTCGTGGGCTGCGCTGGATCTGAGCCCGGTTACGACTCCCAGCGCACGCTGCGATCGATTGATCACCCGCAGACCGATCAAATCGACCCAGTAATACTGCTGGCCGCTCAGCTGCGGAAACTCGCTCCGCGCCACCGCGACCGCGGTTCCCTTCAACGCCTCGGCGGCCTCCCGGCTGTCGCAGCCGTCCCACTTGGCCACCAGGCTTGCGCCCTGCCGCCGCGTCGCGCTGACCTGCAGCCGCCGCGCCGCCTGCGCTCCGAGCAGCCACCAGCTTCGTGTCGACAGGAGCACTTCGGCCAGCGGCGAGTGCGGTGTGATCCGGACCCATCCGCGCACCCCGTACGCTCCGCGAACCCGACCCAGCTCGACCAGATGCTCGTCGGCAGCGCCCGTATCCGACGGTGCCTGCAGCTTAGGCTGCCTCCTCCGTTGTGGCCTGCGCCGGGGCTGCGGCGGCCGCAGCCTCCGGAGCCGTGGCGGAGGCGGCTGGGGCCGCATCGCCCGCCTCGGAAGCGCCGAAGGTCTTTACCAACCGCGCGACCGCCGGGCTGACCTGCGCCCCGACGCTGCGCCAGTGCGCCAGCCGGTCCTGGGCGATCCGGAACCTCGTTTCGGTCTCGGTGGCCTTCGGATTGTAGAAACCAACCCGCTCGACGAAACGGCCATCGCGCGCGCTGCGCGAGTCCGTCGCCACAATCGTGAAAAACGGGCGCTTCTTGGCACCGCCCCGCGCCAGTCGAATCACTAACATATCGATCCAGAGTCCAGAGCCTTCAGGAGAACCGAGCATTGTATTTTGGGCCGGCCCCGGCAGCAAGGCGGGCCCGGCCACAGGCGCCCCGTGCCGGGCTGCCACGCCTTTGTTCGGGAGCGCTATACTGTTAATTATTACAGTATCGGATCACGGCCATGCGCTCCGTACACCCGGCCCCCTCCCCCGCGGTCTCACCGTCCAACAACGATCCGGACCAGCCGCGGCCGATCGTGTGGAAAGGCCGTGCGTCGGTGTCCAACCACGAATCCCGCTTCAACCGGCTGCGGCACGAGCCCGAGGAGGCGGCGAGCGAGACCGTTGCCGACAATGCGCCCGGCGCGCCCGCGACCGAAGTCAGAGTCGAGATCGCCCGCTCGATCATATCGAGCAACCGTTCGCCCGACTTGCCGTTCGACCGGTCGATCAATCCGTATCGAGGTTGTGAACACGGTTGCGTTTACTGCTACGCGCGACCGAGCCACACGTACCTCGGATTGTCAGCGGGGCTGGACTTCGAAACGAAGATCTTCGCCAAGACCAATGCGGCCGAGCTGCTGCGCAAGGAACTCGGCCGAGCCGATCACGTCCGATCGATGATCGCTCTGGGAGCGAACACGGATCCGTACCAGCCCGCGGAAAAGCGGCTGCGGATCACGCGTTCGGTGCTGCAGGTGCTGAGCGAGTTCGAACACCCGATCACGATCACCACCAAATCGGCCCTGGTCGCGCGCGACATCGATGTGCTGGCGCTGATGGCCGCCAAGGACCTGGTGAAAGTGTTCATCTCCGTGGGCACGCTCGATGCGGACATCGCGCGGACCATGGAGCCGCGCGCCAACTCCCCGCAGCGCCGCATCCAGGCGATCGCGCAACTCTCGCAGGCCGGCATACCCGCCGGCGTGATCGTGGCCCCGATCGTGCCGGCGCTGACCGACCCGGACCTGGAACGCGTGCTGGAGGCGGCCGCAGGCGCCGGGGCCCGCTTTGCCAGCTATGTCGTGCTGCGCTTGCCGATGGAGGTCGCCGATCTTTTCGTCGAGTGGCTCCAGACGCACTACCCGCTGCGCGCCGCACACGTGATGAGCCTGATCCGGCAGATGCGCGACGGCCGCAACAACGATTCGACTTTCGGCCTGCGGATGAGCGGCACCGGGCCGCTGGCGGATCTGATCCGGCGGCGCTTCGATATCGCGTGCAAGCGGCTCGGACTGAACACGGAGCGGGTGCAGCAGCGCGAGCAGGCGGCGCAGGCTCCGGCTGTGGCGTTGGCGCCAGCGGCGCCGGATCCGCAGATGAGCCTCTTCGAGTAGACGAGCAGGTCGATGCGAGGCGCGATCAGCGCTTGCGAGGATTCGTCTATTATCGTAGGATATACATATACGCTGTATATCATAGGCATCTATCATGCGCGTCTCCAAATGGGGGAACAGCCTGGCAGTCCGACTCCCTGACGCAGTCGTCAAGGCCCTCCGACTGAAGACGGGCGACGAGATCGAGATCATCGTGACGGGGCCGCGCCAGTTTCGGGTGGAACGCGATCGCGGCCGCGAGCGGGCCCTGGAGCGACTGCGCGCGTTGAAAAAGCCGTTGCCGAAGGGATTCCGCTTCGACCGGGACGAGGCAAATGCCCGTTGAGCGGTTCTTCGACACCAATGTATTGATTTATGCCTTCGCCGCCGACGATCCACGCAGCGCTCGCGCCGAAGCACTGCTTGCCGATGGTGGCGTAATCGGCGTTCAGGTGCTCAACGAGTTCACGAACGTCACCCGCAGAAAGCTGGCGTGGGAATGGGGCCAAATCGAAGCCGCGCTCGCGGTCATCGAGAGTCTGCTTGGACAGGCGCGCCCGCTGACCGCTGCCATACATGCGCGGGCTGTGAATCTGGCACGGGACAATGCGCTTTCGTTCTACGATGCACTGATCGTTTCCGCCGCCGCGGATGCCGGGTGCGGCGTGCTGCTGAGCGAAGACATGCAACACGGTCGCAGGTTGGGCGCCGTAATGATCCAGAATCCTTTCCTCGTATGAGTTCGTGCAGCGTCTGATTCGAACTCGCGCACCCCTCCCGTGAACATCAACCATGACCTCCTGACGGTCGCGGAAAGGACGGCCTTCCGCCAAAGCGGCCGCAGCGACGAAGTCGCCCGCCTGTGCGCGGCCCACGCGCAAGCCTGGCCGAAGGAGGTCCAGGTACTGGAGTTCGGCCATTCGGCAGAAGGCCGGCCCATGCTCGCTTTGCTGGCTTGCCGGGGTGATCCGCGCGCGGTCCCGCTGCTGATGATCCAGGCGGGCATTCACCCGGGCGAAAGCGACGGCAAGGACGCGGGCTTCATCGCGTTGCGCGAGCTGCTGTCCGGTGCAGCCGCTGCCGGTGCGCTGCAGAAGGTGGCGGTGCTGTTCGTGCCGGCCTTCAACGTCGACGGCCATGAGCGCGTCGCCCGCTGGAACCGGCCCAATCAGAACGGCCCGGAACAGACCGGCTGGCGTACGACGGCCCAGAATCTGAACCTGAACCGCGACTACACCAAAGCCGACGCGCCCGAAATGCAGGCGCTGCTGCGCCTGGTCAACGCGTGGGACCCCCTGGTGTTGGCGGACCTGCACGTCACCGACGGGGCGGACTTCGAGCCCGATGTGTCCATTCAGGTCGAGCCGATCCATCAAGGGGACCCGAACCTGTACCCGATCGGGCGGCAGCTGCGCGATTCGTTGATCGACCGGCTCGCCGCTCAGGGCTCCCTGCCGCTGCCGTTCTACCCGGACCTGGCCCGTGCCGACGATCCCACGTCGGGTTTTGTGCTGTCCGTCTACTCGCCACGCTTCTCGACGGGCTATCTGCCCGCACGCAATCGCTTCACCGTTCTGGTGGAAACGCACTCCTGGAAAGACTATGCGACCCGAGTGCGCGTGACTCGCAATACGATCGTGGCGCTTGCCGAGCTCCTCGGCGAACATGGGTCCGCGTGGCGCCAGGCGGCGGCGCGCGCCGATCGGGATGCCGCCAGTCTGGCTGGCCGCGAAATACCCCTGGACTACTCGTCGGGTTGGCGGGAGACCAGCAGGGTCGGTGCGGCGGTTGCCGAGCCGGCGAGCGACGAGGGCACCCTGATCGACTTTCGAGGGTACGCGTACACGCGCACCGCCTCGCCGATTTCCGGTGCACTCGTGACAACGTACGATCCGCACACTCCCCAAGTCTGGCGCGTTCCATTGCGCGACCGTGTCAGGCCAAGCATGCTGGCCACTGTGCCTCGCGCCTACCTCGTGCCGCCCGCGTACGCAGCGACCATGGCGGCCAGGCTCGACCTGCATGGAATTCGCTTCGAGCAAATGGACCACTGCCTGCAGAAGGCTGCGGTGGAAGCCTTCCGGGCGACGCGGGTCACCTTCTCGCAGACACCATTTGAAGGCCGCTTGCGGGCGGCGCTGGAAGGAAGGTGGGACGCCGAGGCGCTCGATCTTGCGAGCGGCTCGTTGATGGTGCCGACCGCCCAACCGCTGGCGCGCCTGATCGTTGCGCTGTTCGAACCGCAGGCGCCGGACTCTTTCGCTGCGTGGGGCTTCTTCAATGCCCACTTCGAGCAGAAGGAGCACATGGAACCCTACGTCGCCGAGCAGATCGCACGCGAGATGCTCGCCCGGGACAGCGAGCTGGCCAGGCAATTCAACGAGAAGCTTTCCGCAGATGCGGCGTTTGCGGCCGACCCGGCGGCACGCCTGGAGTTTTTCCTGCGCCGGCACCCATCGTGGGACGAGCGCTACAACCTGTACCCCGTCTATCGCGCCCACGAGCGATTCGGGCGATAACGATCTTTCGAGTTTCCGGGTCGATGCGTGCTCTCAACGCATGCATGCGATTCCATCATCTCGCTTGTTGCCGGCGCTCGCAACGCGCAAGGTGAGCGCCGAGTCGACGCTGTCTCAACACCCTGCGACGGCGAGATCAATCTGTAGCCGATCTGTGAACGAACGTGCGCTACGGTGGCGTGGAGCCCTGGCCGGATGCCGCACTTGCGTGATCACAGCGTAGAAACCGGCTCGGATTACGTCTGAGGGGTTGCTAGAGGCGATCGATCTCACCAGCCCAGAAAGAGGAGAACGCCATGAAGATACGCGACGGAAAGCTTGCAATGAAGCTGCGCCTGGCAGCAACCGGGCTGATGATCACCAGCGCGGTACCCCTGGCACCCGCCAGCGCCTCCGACGCGGACGAAGGCTCTGCCTTCCTCGCCCTGGGCGACAGCGTCTCGTTCGGTTTCATTGCGCAGGCGGGTTTCCAGTACGTCAACGCCGACAACTTCATCGCCTACCCGGCCTACGTTGCAGCCGAGCTGCACGCGAATGCCGTCAATGCCTCCTGCCCCGGAGAAACGACCGGCAGCTTCATATCGGGAACCCTGCCGGACAACGGCTGCAGATCCTTCCGAGCCGCAGCCCCGCTGCACGTCGCATACGCCGCAAGTCAGCTCGCATTCGCGACGACCTTCCTCACGGCGCATCCGAGAACGCGGCTGGTGACCATCGGCCTTGGGGGAAACGATCTGCGTCTGCTGCAAGCAGCTTGCTCGAACGTCACCACGTGCATTCAAGCTGGCCTTGCGGCCGTTTTGGCCGGTGTGAGCTCGAACATGGACTCGATCCTCCGCAGTCTGCGTGCGACCGGTTTCGACGGAACCCTTGTTGTGGTCAACGTCTACTCGCCCGACTACACCGATCCCACCTTCACCGGTGCCATCGGTGCCCTGGATCAGACCCTCGCGGCCGTCGCCAGCGTCCACGGCGCGGTGGTCGCTGACGCTTTCTCGGCATTCCAGAAGGCCGCATCGACGAGCTTTGCCGGCGGAAAGACGTGCATGGCGGGTCTGCTGAACGCCAGTCCGGAGAACCCGAATCTGTGTGATATTCATCCGAGTCAGTCGGGCCAGCAACTCCTCGCGGACGCTGTCGAAGCTGTCATCGAGCGATAGGGTCCCTGGGACGTGCGCAGCGGGGCGTCATGACCGGCACAGCGCAGCGAACCACCTCCCTGCTACCGATCCTGTTCGGTGCGTACGCGCTTTGCGGCTGCGGAGGGCACTATGACTTTGGACCGCCAGCAACCTACACGGTCGGCGGCTCCGTGAGTGGTCTTGTGGGAAGCGGGCTGACGTTGACTCGAAGCGGCTCAGTTATTGGCCGGGGAGCCAACGGAACCTACCTCAACTTTGGGTTGGGTCCTTTTTTGCCCGGCCAAGCCTACGATGTAGGCGTCGTTGCTCAGCCCCTGAGCCCGTCCCAGACCTGCGTCGTGTTGAACGGAACGGGAACGATCGGTCACGCGAACGTCTCCAACGTTCAGGTGAACTGCACGACCAATGCCAGTCGCTTTGTCTATGTCGCCAACGACGGCTCAAACAGCATATCGAGCTACACGGTTGACGCGACCACCGGAGCGCTGACCGCCGTCGCGAACGTGTCCATCTCGGCGGGGATTCCGCACGCACTTGCGGTAAATCCTCAGAGCCGATACCTTTACATGACGAACGGCGCTTCGAACAACGTTTCGGCCTACGCCATCGACGCCGGCAATGGTGCGTTAACGGCCGTCGGCGGCTCACCGTTTCCAACCGGGAACAACCCCAGTTCGGTATCGGCCGATCCTGGCGGCACGCTGGTGTACGTAACGAATCAGTCCGACGGGACGATTTCGGCTTATTCGCAGGATCCAGCCAGCGGAACGTTGATCGCCGTGGCCGGCTCGCCGTTCGCCACGGGAACCAATCCGGCCTCCGTCGCAGCGCCTGATTTCGTGGGCCCTCTGAACGGCTTCATTTATGCGGGCACCGGTTCGAACAACATCTGGGCTTATACGGTCGACTTCAATGGCACGACCTTGACCGGACTACTCAGGCCAGCGCCCGGCTCGCCGTTCCCGGTCGGCAGCAATCCGGTTTCCGTGGTCGCCGATCTGGCCGGCGACTTCCTCTATGCGGCCAATCAGGGCGACGGCACCGTCTCGGCTTACTCTGTTGATCCCGCAGGAGGTTCCTTGACTTCGGTTGCCGGCTCGCCGTTCGCAGCGGGTGCAGGTCCAACGTCGGTGGCGGTGGACCCTTTCGGCCGCTTCGCCTACGTCGCCAACAAGGCCGACGGCACGATTTCGGCCTATGTGATCAACGCCGGCGCGCTGCGAGCCGTCGCAGGCTCACCATTCACGGCCGGCAATGGCCCTAGCTCGTTGACCGTCGATAACCTGGGCAAATTCCTTTACGTGGCGAACAGCGGCTCGAACAATGTTTCCGCCTATACCATCGACCCCATGAACGGAGCGCTGACGTCCATCAGCGGCTCGCCGTTCGCATCCGGAAGCGGGCCGATTTCGATTGCGGTGAGCGACTGATTCGTGGTCGCCCAATCGCCAGAGCAGATTGCGGGTGGTCACAGCCCTCAGGCGAAATCGCGCTGCACAGACTCAACGACCTGCCGCGGCAGCGCATCGATCCGCTCCGAATAGTTCGGATGATCGACACCGGCCGCGAGCGCCGCGCCATCGCGCAACGCCGCCACCGCCGCCGCGTCGAACTCGAACCGGAGGAAATGCACCGCCGAGGTTTTCTTCTCGTTTTCCCGCTCCAGGTCCTCGTCCGCGATGGCGAAGATCTTCGGCAGGCGCCCGACCTGCAGATACACCCGGCGCTCGATGCCCTTGAGCCGCTCCAGCTCGATCCGGCGCCGCTCCGGGTCCTCGAACTCGATCAACATCGTGGCTTTCAGGTTGGTGCCATCCGGGATCAGTGGCGTATAGGCGTCGAGCTCGGCGCGAATGCCCTCCTCGTCGAAGGTGCGCTCGATCCGCAGCATTTCCTGGATCTGGTAGCGCACCGTGAGCTCATCCTCGAACACCAGCGTCACGTGGGGCCCGACGTGCACGGTCCGATCGCGCTTGTGCGCGATCACGCGCGAACGAAATTCCGCGCGCTGCCGCGCATACGACTCCAGGGTCAGCAGACTGTCGCGTGATATGGAAGGCACTCGAATCTCCCGTCGATCGATTTACTCGATTCCGTAAGCCATTCGAACCAGCGTGATCGGATGGGCCAGCTTCGGAGACGATTCGGCCCCGCTGCCCGGGTTCAGCTGGCCGATGCCCTGCTCGATGTGATGGCCCGCCAGCTGGCAGTCGGAGCTGATGAAGTCCGGTCCCGGCTCTGCCATCGCGCGGAAGACCGGCCGGCCGATTTTCATGGCCGTCGCGTGAAACTCCTTTTTCACGCCCCAGCTTCCCGCGTGGCCCGAACAGCGCTCGACCGTGGTCACCTCGGTCCCCGGCAGCCACTTCAGAACTTCCTCGGTCTTGCGGCCGATGTTCTGAACTCGATCGTGGCACGGGATGTGATAGGACACCCGGCCCAGCGGCCGGCTGAAGTCGGTACGCAGCAGCCCGTCGCGCCGGCGTGCCGCCAGGTATTCGAACGGGTCCCAGAACGCCGCGGCAACCGCCTGCACGTCGGCATCGCCGGCAAACAGCAGCGGCAGCTCCTGCTTGAACATCAGGGTGCACGACGGAATCGCCGAAGCGATCGCATAGCCGTCGCGCGCCAGCGGCGCCAGCTTCGGTATGTTGACGTTCTTCAGGCGTTCGACGCCCGCCAGATCGCCCAGCTCCAGTTTGGGCATCCCGCAGCAGGCCTCCTGCTTCACGAGCGTCACCGGGATCCCGTTGTGGGCCAGGATCTTCAACAGATCGTGGCCGATTCCCGGTTCGTTGTAGTTCACGTAGCAGGTCGAAAAAAGCGCCAGCTTGCCGGGGGTGCGCTGGCCGTCGCGAACCGGCAGCGAAGCATCGGGGTGGGCGGTCGAGCGGAACTTGCGCCGGGCATATTCAGGACGCCAGGCGTTGCGATCGACATCGAGCGCGGCTTCGAGCGCGCGCCGCACCGGCGCTGTGCGACTGGCCGCGTTGACGGCTTCGGTGACGACCGGGATTCCGGCCAGATGCCCAAGCCCATCGGTCGAGGACAGGATGCGATCGCGCCACCGCCCGCCGGTGCGCTGGAATTCGACCGCCTTGGCGCGCAGCATCAGATGCGGAAAATCGACATTCCATTCGTGCGGCGGCACGTACGGGCACTTCGTCATGAAGCACATGTCGCACAGGTAGCACTGCTCGACCACCTTGCCGAAGTCGGATCGGGACACGGTGTCGAGCTCGCCGCTGGCCGCGCTGTCGACCAGATCGAACAGGGTCGGAAAGGCTCCACACAGGTTCACGCAGCGGCGGCAGCCGTGGCAGATGTTGAAGACCCGCTCCAGCTCATTGTCGAGCCGGTCGGCCGCGTAGTACTCGGGGCTGCGCCAGTCGATCGGATGACGCGTCGGCGCCTGCAGACTGCCTTCTCTGATGGCCATGTTTGCGAGGAAAAAGAGCGGCGCCCGCCTTCGCTCGCTGCGCGAGCTACGGCGGGCAAGCCCACCCCCCGCGGGCCTGCCCGCCGCAGCCCGCAGGGCGAAGGCGGATCAGTCGACGATCGAGTCCAGCGTCTTCTGAAACTTGTTGGCGTGCGAGCGTTCGGCCTTGGCCAGAGTCTCGAACCAATCGGCGATTTCCTCGAAGCCTTCGCCGCGGGCGGCCTTGGCCATGCCCGGATACATGTCGGTGTACTCGTGCGTTTCGCCGGCAATCGCCGCCTTCAAATTGGCGCGCGTGGGCCCGATCGGAAGGCCGGTCGCCGGGTCGCCCACCAGCTCCAGATACTCCAGGTGCCCGTGCGCGTGCCCGGTCTCGCCCTCGGCGGTCGAGCGGAATACGGCCGCCACGTCGTTATAGCCTTCGATGTCCGCCTTGGCCGCGAAATACAGGTAGCGACGGTTCGCCTGCGATTCGCCCGCGAACGCGTCCTTCAGATTGGTCTCGGTCTTGGTTCCCTTCAGCTTCATCGAGCATCTCCCATCAAGTCAGTCGGTGGACGGTGCCGCACCGCCCCGTCAGCACGACGCACCGGACCATCGTCGAATGTACGCGCCGGTGCTCGATTGATCCATTGAATTGTTGCAATTGTTTCGATAGTGACAGGCTATGCGGCGATCCGACCCCGAATCGAGCCGGCGGCTCAGCCGATCGCAATCAGCTCAGAACTCATCGGCCGCCAGCGCGAGCGCGCCGGCGCCGCCCGCCAGCACGGCCGTGGCCAGCGGCGGCGCCTGCGTCAGCACGTGATCGCAGAAAAATCGCGCGGTGGCGATCTTGGCGCGCAGAAACGCCGCGTCGGGCGCACCGGCTGCGATGCGGTCTTCCGCCGCCAGCGCTGCGCGCGCCAGTTGCCAGCCACCGTGGACGGTCCCGGCCAGGCGCAGATAGGGAACGGCGCCGGAAAACGCGGCGCGAACGTCCGCGTCGATGGTTCGCACCAGGTAGTCGACGACCCGTTCGTAGGCGTCGACGCCGGCCGTCAGGTGGGCATGGATCGCCGCAAAATCGGCCGCGCGGCGCCGCTTGACCTGGGCGGCGGTCTCGCGCATCTGTCCGATGAGCGAGCGCGCCACCGCCCCCTGATCGCGCGCCGTCTTGCGCGTGAGCAGGTCGTTGGCCTGGATCGCGGTGGTGCCTTCGTAGATCGGCAGAATCCTGGCGTCCCGGTAATGCTGGGCCGCGCCGGTTTCCTCGATGTAGCCCATGCCGCCATGCACCTGGATGCCGAGCGAGGTCACCTCGACGGCCATCTCGGTGCTCCACCCTTTCACGATCGGCACCAGGTATTCGTAGACCGCCTGCGCCTGCGCTCGCAATTCAGCATCCGGATGCGCATGCGCCAGGTCGCACTGCGCGGCCGCGACGTAGGCCACCGCGCGGGCCGCCTGCGTCTGCGCCCGCATCAGCATCAGCATCCGGCGCACGTCCGGGTGCTCGATGATCGCCACCGGCCCGGCCGATCCCTGCACCGCGCGACTCTGGAGGCGCTCGCGCGCGAACTGCGCCGCCTGCTGATAGGCGCGCTCCGCCACCCCGATCCCCTGGATCCCGACCTGGAACCGGGCCGCGTTCATCATGATGAACATGTACTCCAGGCCGCGGTTGGCCTCGCCGACGATCTCGGCCACCGCACCTCGGCCGGCCTGCCCGTGCCCTTCGCCGTAGATCAGCACAGCGGTCGGGCTGGCCTTGATGCCCAGCTTGTGCTCGATCGAGGCGCAATACACGTCGTTGCGCGCACCGCGGGCGCCATCGGGGCCCACCACATACTTGGGCACGATGAACAGCGACAGTCCCTTGACGCCGTTCGGGGCCCCGGGCACGCGCGCCAGCACCAGGTGCACGATGTTGTCCGACAGGTCGTGCTCGCCGTACGTGATGAAGATTTTCTGCCCGAACATGCGGTACGTGCCGTCGGCCTGCGGCTCCGCGCGGGTGCGAACCTGCGCCAGGTCCGAGCCGGCCTGCGGCTCGGTCAGGTTCATCGTCCCGGTCCAGCTGCCGTCGATCAGCCGCGGCACGTAGACCGACTGTTGCCGATCGGTGCCGGCCGTCATGAGCGCTTCGATCGTTCCGTCCGTCAGCAACGGGCACAGCGCGAACGACAGGTTGGCCGCCTGCAGCATCTCCTGGCACGGCGTGGCAACCAGCTTGGGCAGGCCCTGGCCCCCGAAGCGGGACGAATGCTGAAGCCCCTGCCATCCACCCTGCACGAACGAATGGAACGCGGCACGAAAGCCCGGCGGAGTGGTCACCTCGCCAGCGGCCCACGTGGACGGCTGCCGATCGCCGGTCGCATTCAGCGGAGCGACAACCTCCGACATCAGCTTGGCGCATTCCTGCAGTACCGCATCGACCGTTTCGTCGGACGCGTCCTCGAAGCCCGGCAGTTGCTGCAACTGCCGCAAGCCGGCCAGTTCCTCCATCGCGAAGCGCATGTCGCGCAGCGGAGCCTCGTAGCCCATGGTTCAGCCCAGTTCCTTCAGCAGCTGCGGCAGCGCCTCGAACAGATCCGCCACCAGCCCGTAGTCGGCCACCTGGAAGATCGGCGCCTCCGGGTCCTTGTTGATCGCGACGATCACCTTGGAGTCCTTCATGCCGGCCAGATGCTGAATCGCGCCCGAGATGCCCACGGCCAGATACAGCTGCGGGGCGACGATCTTGCCGGTCTGACCGACCTGCCAGTCGTTGGGCGCATAGCCCGCATCGACCGCGGCGCGCGATGCGCCCAGCGCCGCGTTCAGACGGTCGGCCACTTGCGCGAGCAACTTGAAGTTCTCGGCAGAACCCAGCCCTCGCCCGCCCGAAACCACCACCCGGGCGCCCTGCAGTTCCGGCCGGTCGAGCTTGGCCCCTTCGCGCGAGACGAACCGCGACAGCCCGGGATCGGCAACGGCGGCGACCGCTTCGATCGGCGCCGCCGCATCGCTGCGGATCGCGGCGGCATCGAAGCTGGTGGCCCGCACGGTAACGAACTTGATCGGCTCCGCACACCGAACAGTGGCGATCGCGTTGCCCGCGTAGATCGGCCGCGCGAAGGTGTCGGGCGCCTCGACCGCGATGATGTCGGACACTGGCGCGCAATCGTGCCGCGCGGCCGCCCGGGGCAGCACATCCTTGCCGAAGCTGGTGGCGGGCGCGGCTACGTGGCTGTATCCGGCCGCCAGCGCGGCGAGCTGTTCGGCCACGCATTCGGAGAGCTCTTGGGCCAGGTGCGGCGCATCGGCCACCAACACCTTCGACACGCCGGCCACCTGTGCGGCCTGGGCCGCGACAGCGGCGCAGCCGCTGCCTGCGACCAGCAGGTGCACGTCGCCCGCCATCCGGCCGGCGGCCGTCACCACGTTCAGCGTCGAGGACCTGAGCTGCCGGTTATCGTGTTCGGCCAGAACCAGTGCGGCCATGCGCGTCCTTTGTAATCATCGACCGGGTGAGGAGGAACCACTCAAGAGATCACCTTGGCTTCGTTGCGCAGCTTCTGCACCAGCGTGGCCACGTCGGGCACGCGGATGCCCGCCTTGCGTTGCGGCGGCTCCACCGTGCGCAGCGTTTGCAGGCGCGCACGCACGTCGACCGAAAGGTCCTTCGGTGTCAGCGTCTCCAGCGGCTTTTTCTTCGCTTTCATGATGTTGGGCAGCGTGACGTAGCGCGGCTCGTTCAGCCTCAGATCGGTCGTGACCACCGCCGGCAGCTTGACCGAAACGGTCTGCAGGCCGGCGTCGACCTCCCGCGTGACCTGCGCCCAACCGTCGGCCAGCGCCAGCTTGGAAGCAAAGGTCGCCTGCGGCAGGCCCGCCAGCGCGGCGAGCATCTGTCCGGTCTGGTTGGCGTCGTCGTCGATCGCCTGCTTGCCGAGGATCACCAGCTGCGGCTTTTCCCGTTCGAAGATCGCCTTCAGGATTTTGGCGACGGCCAGCGGTTGCAGCTCCTCATCGGTTTGAACCAGGATGGCCCGGTCGGCGCCCATCGCCAGCGCGGTGCGCAGCACCTCCTGGCACTGCGCCACGCCGCACGAGACCACCACGATCTCGCTGGCGTGACCGGCTTCGCGCAGCCGCACCGCTTCCTCGACGCCGATCTCGTCGAACGGGTTCATCGACATCTTCAGATTCGCCAGGTCGACGCCACTGCCGTCGGACTTGACCCGGATCTTCACGTTGAAGTCGACCACGCGCTTGATGGAAACGAGGATTTTCATCGCAATGCAATCTTGGGGGTGCCGACGATTATACGAAGGAAGGCCCTCACCCCCTCCCCTCTCCCGCTGCGCGGGCGAGGGGCGACCCATCACCGCAGATTCGAAGTCGTTCCAAAGGCGCGCTTCAGGCGACCAGGTCGCGCACGATCTCGCGGGCCGCGTTGTATCCGGGCGCTCCGCTGACGCCACCGCCGGGATGGGCCCCGGACCCGCAGTGGTAAAGGCCTTTGAGCGGGCCACGGTAGCGCGCATAGCCCAGCACCGGACGCAAGCTGAACAGCTGGTCCGGCGTCAACTGACCGTGGAAGATGTCGCCTCCGGTCAGTCCGAAGTCGCGCTCCAGATCCAGCGGGGTCCAGGCCCGGTAGCCCAGCAGCGCGCGCCGGAAGTTCGGGCAGAACGACTCCACGCGCGCGAATACCGCCTCGACCGCGGCCGCTTTCATCGCGTCCCAGCCGCCCGGTGGGTCCGGATCGAAGTGCTGGCAAAAAAGGCTCGCCACGTGGGCGCCGGGCGGCGCCAGCGAGTCATCCACGACGCTCGGTATCAGCATTTCGACCACCGGCGCCTGAGAAAAACCTCGATGCAGCGCGTCGCGCCAGGCCAGGTCCATCGCGCGCAGCGATGGGGCCAGCAGGATCCCGCTGGCGTGGTGCGGCTGCGCCTGCGTGCCCGGCAGGCACCGAAAGTCCGGCAGTTCCGACAATGCCACGTTGATCCGCATCGATCCGGAGCCGCAGCGATAGCCGCGCATCGACTGCAGGAAATCGGCAGGCAACGCGCTCGGCTCCAGCAGCTTCAGGTACAGCAGCTTCGGATCGACCCCGGCCGCCAGCGCCCGTGCGTGCAGCTCGCGTCCGTCCTGCAGCACCACGCCACGCACCCGGCCGGAGTCGGCCAGGATCTTAGCGACCGGGGCCTGCACGTCGATCTGCACGCCGCGCGCGCGCGCCTCCTGCGCCATCAGCTCGGTGATCCGTCCCATCCCGCCGATCGCGTGTCCCCAGATGCCGGGCTTGCCGTTGACTTCGCCGATCGCGTGGTGCAGCAGCACATAGGCCGAGCCCGGCGCGTAGGGGCTCGCGTAGGTGCCGACAACCGAATCGAAGCCCAGCGCCGCCTTCAACGGCTCGGACTCGAACGTCGCGTCCAGCCAGTGGCCGGCGCTGCGGGTGAAAAGGTCCGCGCAGTCGCGCTGGACCTGGGTCGGCAGGTGCCCGAACGCCCACAACAGCCGGGCCGATGCGATCAAGTCCCGCCAGCCCTGCACGATCAGCGGCCCGCCCAGCTCGGGAGGCGCCCGCAGCACCCAGTCCTTCAGCTGCGCGGCCACGCGTTGCAGCCGTGCGCAAAAGCCGGCGTACCGGTCGGCGTCCGCGCTCGAGAACTTGCGGATTTCGTCCTGCGGGCTCGCCAGGGCGCCGCCGAGCTTCAGGTACCGGCCGTCCTCGGCCGGCACGAAATTCGAGAAGGGGCGCTCGACGATCCTCAAGCCCCGCTGGGCCAGGTTCAGGTCCCGGATCACGGTCGCATTCAGCAGGCTCACCGTGTAACTGGCGCTCGAATTGCGAAAACCGGGCAGGAACTCCTCCGTCACCGCCGCCCCGCCCACCACCGGCCTGCGTTCGAGCACCCGAACCTTCAGCCCCGCCGAAGCCAGATAACAGGCGCAAGTCAGGCCGTTGTGGCCGGCCCCGACCACGATGACGTCTGCCGAATCCATCGAACCCTACCCGTCCAAGACAGCGTCGGATGCTACTGACAATCGGGCGAGGCCGGAATTTGACCCGATCGGCCGCCCGGGACCTGCGAATCCGGTAAATTTGGGGCGAACCGGTAGCGTGCCGCCGCCTGGCACAGCCCGTCCAGACAGGATTCGTGTGGCTAACGAGGTCCAGACTCCGACCGCGGCAGGCCCGGCCAAGGCCCGCATTCTGATCGCCGACACCTCCCGCAGCGTGCGCGCCGCGCTGGGCAACCACCTGCGCGAGCGCTTCGAGGTGCGCGAAGCCGAAGATGGCGAAGCCGCCTGGCAGGCGGTGCTGCTGGACGGCAACATCCGCGTGCTACTGACCGAGCTGGGCCTGACCAAGGTGAGCGGCCTGGACCTTCTGACCCGCGTGCGCAGCTCGAAGGTGAAGCGCATCCGCGAGCTGCCGGTGGTCGTGATGATGTCCGAGGACAACGGACACGATCGCCAGCGGGCGGCCGGACTGGGCGTGACCGACTTCGTCGCCAAGACGACGCCGCGCGCCGAACTGCTGGCGCGGCTCGAGGTGCTGATGAAGCTGTCGGCCACGCGCGAGGCGCTGGCCGAAACGCAGGCCACGCTCGAATCGTCGCGCACGGTCGACTCCGAAACCGAGTTGCTGATCCTGCCGTTTTTCGACAAGCAGGTCGACAAACTGGTGTCCTACGCGCGCCGCAACCTGTCGGATCTGGCGCTGATCTGCGTGCGGGTCGAGTTGTCGGTGGCGCAGGGCGACACCTGGGAAGGCGAAATCGAGCAGCGCGCCAAGCTGGTCGGCCGCACGCTGGCCGCATCGATCCGGCTGGAGGACCTCGGGACGCGCTCGGAGCGCTTCGAATTCTGCGTCGCCACGCAAAGCAGCGGCCTGTCGGGCGTGCTGCGCTTCGCGGCGCGGCTGCGCAAGGTGCTCGAGAACGTCGAGGCCGCCGGACCCGGGGTCGAGGTCTGGACCTGCATCGGCGTGGCAACGCTGTCGGAAGAGCTGCGGCGCAGCGCCGAGGAGCTGCGCACCCTGGCGCAAAAGCGCGCTCATCAGGCCCAGACGGCCCGATCGCGGCGGATCATCCTGGGCACCGCCGAAGGGGTTGCCCCTGGGGCGATGGACGCGCGCGGCGAAGACGGCTCGATGGACGTCAATCTGGCGCTGGCGCTGATCCGCGCTGGTCGCAGCGGCGAGGTGGTGGCCCACCTGCCCCGGCTGATCGAACAACTCAATCCGCTGTTGCGCCTGGTGCGCCAGCAGCAGGAATTGCAGGCGGTGAAGAACGAGGGGGAAGGCCCCGGTGACAAGGTACCGCGCGTTCCTCGATGAATCGATCGGCTCGCCCGAGACGTTCTGGGCCGGGCAAGCCAAGCTGATCGAATGGGAACGGCCTTTCTCCCGCGTGCTGGATTATTCGCGCCCGCCGTTCGCGCGCTGGTTCGTGGATGGCACCACCAACCTGTGCCACAACGCGGTCGACCGCCACCTGGCCGCGCGCGGCGAACAGCCGGCGCTGATCTACGTGTCGACCGAGGTCGACATCGAAAAAACGTACTCGTTCCGCCAGCTGCACCAGGAAGTGAACCGCTTCGCGGCCGTGCTGCTGTCGCTCGGCGTCGCGCGCGGCGATCGGGTGCTGATCTACCTGCCGATGATTCCCGAGGCCGTCTTCGCGATGCTGGCCTGCGTGCGCATCGGCGCGATTCATTCGGTCGTGTTCGGCGGTTTCGCCTCGATGAGCCTGGCCAGCCGGATCGATGACGCCCGGCCCAAGGTGATCGTATCGGCCGATGCCGGTTCGCGCGCCGGCAAGATCCTGCCGTACAAGGCGCTGCTGGACGAAGCGATCGCGCGCTCCCAGGCGCCCCCCGAAGCGGTCGTGATGGTCGACCGGCAGCTGGCACCGATGCACTGGGTGGCCGGGCGCGACCACCTGTATTCGGACCTGCGCAACCGGCACCTGGACGCCCAGGTGCCGTGCCAGTGGCTCGAGTCGAGCGAGGCGTCGTACATCCTGTACACCTCGGGCACGACCGGCATGCCCAAGGGGGTGCAGCGCGACACCGGCGGGCACGCCGTCGCGCTCGCCTCGTCGATGCGAAACATCTTCTGCGGCAACGCGGGCGAGACCTACTTCGCCACCAGCGATATCGGCTGGGTAGTCGGTCACAGCTACATCGTGTACGGCCCGTTGCTGGCCGGCATGGCCACGGTCCTGTACGAGGGCACGCCGATCCGGCCGGACGGCGCCATCCTGTGGCGCATCGTGGAGAAGTACCGGGTCAGCGTGATGTTCTCGGCGCCCACCGCAATCCGCGTGCTCAAGAAGCAGGACCCGGCGCTGCTGAAGCGGCACGATCTGGCGTCGCTGAAGCGGCTGTTTCTGGCCGGCGAGCCGCTGGACGAGCCCACCGCCCGCTGGATCGCCGAGGCTCTGGGCAAGCCCGTGATCGACAACTACTGGCAGACCGAGACCGGCTGGCCGATCCTGGTGATCGCGCAGGGCGTGGAAGCGCTGCCGTCGAAATTCGGCAGCCCCGGCCTGCCCTGCTACGGCTACGCCGTCAAGCTGTACGACGAGGACACCGGCGAGGAGGTCGGGCCCAACACGAAGGGCGTGCTGGCGATCGAAGGACCGCTGCCGCCGGGCTGCATGAGCACCGTGTGGGGTGACGACGAGCGCTTCGTGAAGACCTACTGGCACAGCGTTCCGGGCCGCACCGTGTATTCGACGTTCGATTGGGGCATCCGCGACGACGACGGCTACTACTTCATCCTCGGCCGCACCGACGACGTCATCAACGTGGCCGGGCACCGGCTGGGTACTCGCGAAATCGAGGAATCGATCTGCGCACACCCGGGCGTGGCCGAGGTCGCCGTGGTCGGAGTAGCCGACGCGATCAAGGGGCAGGTGGCCGTAGCATTCGCGGTGGTGCGCGACGCCCGGTCGATCGAGTCGCCACCGCAGCGCAAAGCGCTCGAGGCCGATGTGATGAGGGTGGTCGACTCGCAACTGGGGGCCGTGGGCCGGCCCGCGCGGGTTCACTTCGTCAGCGCGCTGCCCAAGACGCGCTCGGGAAAGTTGCTGCGCCGCTCGCTGCAGGCCATCTGCGAAGGACGCGACCCGGGCGATCTGACGACGATCGAGGATCCGACCGCGCTGGACCAGATCCGTGCCGCCCTGGCGTCCGCATGAAGGAGTTGGATCGTATTGATCGGCAGATCCTGGAATTGCTGCAACGCGACGGCCGGATGACCAATCAGGCCTTGTCGGAGAAAGTCGCGCTCAGTCCGCGCGCCTGTCTCGATCGGGTCCGGCGTCTGGAGCGCGCCGGCATCATCGCCGGCTACATGGCGCTGATCGAGCTGCGCAAGATCGGAAGTGCACTGACGGTGTTTGTCGAGGTGTCGCTGCGCGACCAGTCGGCCGCCACGCATGCCCGCTTCGAGGCCCGGATGCGGGCCAGCGAAGAGGTGATCGAGTGTTTCCTGGTGTCAGGCCAGTCCGACTACGTGCTGCGCATCGCCTGCGACAGCCTGGATCATTACCGCGATCTGACCAACGCCTGGACCGATGACGCAACGCTGGGCATCGAGCGCATTTCCTCCAAGCCCGAGTTGCAGACGATCAAGGCGTTCCGAGGTTTCCCGCTGCCGTAAAAGCCCTCACCCCCTCCCCTCTCCCGCTGCGCGGGCGAGGGGCGATCCAGCGTCAGCTAGCCATGCGTTGACGCTGAATGGGTGCAACTTACCTGCGCTGCCGTTTCCGCGGCCATCCTCGCGCGCCGCTTCCAAGTCGGCGCCGGCGCACGCATCGAAGCGCCGCCGTTGTGCGGGCGGGTCCCTACACTGGCCGGTTGAATACGACCCTCTTTGCCGGAGACTCGAAATGCTGCCCCAAAGCGCCGCCGCCGATCGGTCGATCGAGCTGGAGTCACAAGTCGCCGCACCCAACTACCTGCCGATTCCGGTGGTGGTCAACAGCGGGCGTGGCGAGTGGCTGTTCGATCTGGATGGTCGCCGCTACCTGGACCTGATGAGCGCTTACTCCGCGGTCAGCCACGGCCACGCTCACCCGCGCCTGGTCAAGGCGCTGACCGACCAGGCCGCCCGGGTTGCCGTGACTTCGCGCGCTTACTACTCAGCGACGCTGGGCCCATTTCTGGAGCATCTGACGCGGTTGTGCGGCCTGGACCAGGCGCTTCCATCCAGCGGGGGCGCCGAAGCCGTCGAAACGGCGATCAAGGCGGCGCGGCGCTGGGGCTATCGGGTCAAGGGCATCGCGCCGGATGCGGCCGAAATCGCCGTGGCCCGGGGCAACTTCCACGGGCGCTCGACCACGATCGTGGGGTTTTCCACCGAGCCGGCCTATCGCGCCGATTTCGGACCGTTCGGCTGCGGCTTCCGGCACTTCGATTTCGGCGACATCGAATCGCTCAAGGCCGCCATCAACGAAAACACCTGCGCCGTGCTGCTCGAGCCGATCCAGGGAGAAGCCGGCATCGTGGTTCCGCCGGACGGCTTCCTGCGGGACGTGCGGGCCGTCTGCAGCGCGCAGCGGGTGCTGCTGATCCTGGATGAAGTCCAGTCGGGATTGGGGCGCACCGGACGCTGGTTCGCGCACCAGCACGAGGGGATCCGTCCCGACGGAATGATTCTCGGAAAGGCTCTGGGCGGCGGGCTGCTGCCGGTCAGTTGCTTCGTGGCCACCCATGAGCTGATGGGCGTGTTCGAGCCCGGCAGCCACGGCTCGACGTTCGGAGGCAATCCGCTGGCCGCCGCAGTCGGTCTGGAAGCGTTGCGCGTGATCGAGGACGAAGGCCTGGTCGCACGCAGTGCCGCCCTCGGGGCGCACCTGATCGCGCGCCTGGGGGCCATCGCGAGCCCGTTTGTCCGCCAGGTGCGGGGCCGCGGGCTGTGGGCCGGGGTGGAACTGGACAACCGCATCAGCGCCCGCGACGTGGTCGAGCGTCTGGCCGAACGCGGCGTGCTGAGCAAGGACACGCACGGCACGGTGATTCGTTTCGCTCCGCCGCTGACGATTTCGCGCGACGCGCTCGACTGGGGCATCGATGTGTTCGCCGATACGCTGCGCCAGTTCGAAGCGGCGCTGGATCAACCGGTAGCGCGCACGCCTCGGCTGGCCACTTACAGCCTGGCAACGCCGAAAGTTGAGCAGGCGCCGCGCGCGCGCCTGATGATGAGCGCGCCCGAGCACTTCGAAGTGAGCTACCGGATCAATCCGTGGATGGATCCGGTCCAATGGGAAAGCTCGGCCGAGCAGCTGCGGCGCCAGGCCGAACAGGGCTGGAAGACACTGAAGGGCGCTTATGAGCGACTGGGCGCGCAGGTCGAAGTCCAGGCAGCGCAAGCCGGTCTGCCCGACCTGGTGTTCACCGCCAATTCGGCGCTGGTGCTGGATCGGACCGCTCTGCTGGCGCGGTTTCGCCATCCCGAGCGCAGGATGGAGCAGATTCAGAACCGCGTCTTTTTCGAGTCGCTTCGAGCGAAAGGCTGGATCGATTCGATCGTCGAAACCCCGGAGGACCTGCATTTTGAAGGGGCGGGCGATGCGATCTGGGATCCGACCCGCACGCTGCTGTGGACCGGATGGGGTCAGCGGTCGAGCCGTCCGATGGCGGACCTGATCGCCCGCATCTTCACGGTGCCGACGGTCGCGCTGGAGCTGGTCGATCCGCGCTTCTACCACCTGGATACATGCCTGTGCGTTCTGTCCGGCGGCGAAGTGCTGTACTACCCGGCCGCCTTTTCGGCGCAGTCGTGCGATACGCTGCGCGACCTGGTCGACAAGGATCTGCTGATCGAGGCCAGCGCCGCGGACGCCGAGCACCTGGCCGTCAACTCGGTCTGCCTGGGCGAGCACGTCGTCGTGTGCCACGCGAGCGAAGCGTTGCGCGACACGCTGACCGCGCGCGGCTATCAGGTGCACGTGGTGCCGCTGGAGTCGTTCAACCGCTCGGGTGGCGCGGCCTATTGCCTGACGCTGCGGCTGGATCTGTCGAGCCGCCCGGAAGCGGGAGATCCGCGGCCGGCAGCGCGGAGGCGACGGCCGCAGCTGGTCAGGGCTGCGTAGGGCCCTCACCCCCCTGCTTCGCCGGGCGTAGCCCGGCGAAGCAGGGGGGTGAGGGCGGCCTTATCCAGGCGATGGCCACTTCGGCGTGCGCTTGTCGATGAAGGCGTCCACGCCCTCCTGGGCCACCTCGTCGATCATGTTGCACGCCATGGTCTGCCCGGCCAGCTGGTAGGCGGCGTCGATCCCCATCTCGAGCTGCCGGTAGAACAGCTCCTTGCCCATCGCGACCGCACGCGCCGGCTTGGCGACGATCTTGTCGGCCAGGCGCGCGATCGCGGCGTCCAGCTCGGCAAGCGGCACGACGTGGTTCACCAGCCCGCGCGCCAGCGCCGTTTCAGCATCGATGAAATCGCCGGTGACCAGCATCTCGAACGCGGGCTTGCGGCTGACATTGCGCGACAGCGCCACGGCCGGCGATGAGCAAAACAGGCCCGCGTTGATGCCGGAGACCGCAAAGCGCGCTTCACTGGCCGCGACCGCCAGGTCGCACATCGCGACCAGCTGGCAGCCCGCCGCGGTGGCGATGCCGTGGACGCGCGCGATCACCGGCTGCGGCAGCGTCTGCAGACGCCGCATCACGCGCGCGCAGTCCGCGAACAGCCGCTGGTAGTACTCCAGCTGCGGGTTGGCCCGCATCTGTTTCAGGTCGTGTCCCGCGCAGAAAGCCTTGCCGGCGCCCGCGATCACGACCACGCGGGCCGACCGGTCGGCAGCGATCCGGTCCAGCTCGATCTCGAACTGCGCCAGCAGCTGCTCGGACAGCGCGTTGAACTGCTGCGGCCGGTTCAGCGTCAGCCGAACGACACCGGCTGCAGCGTGCGACAGCACGACCGGTCCCAGACTGGAAGGTGAATCGGGTGCGTTCATGGAGAACTCCTATCCTACGTGCCCCAATCAGAGCCGAGCCAGCACGCGCACATGGGCGACCACGCTGCGGGCCAGCGCGCTCAGGTTGTAGCCGCCCTCCAGCGAGCTGACCACGCGGCCCTGGCCGTGGTGCGCTGCCACCTCCATCATGCGCTCCGTGATGTAGGCATAGTCAGACTCCACCAAGGCCATCTGACCCAGGTCGTCCTCGCGATGCGCGTCGAACCCGGCCGAAATCATGATCAGCTGCGGTTCGAATTTGGTCAGGCGCGGCATCCAGATCTCGTCGACCACGGCGCGCACTTTCACCCCGCCCGTTCCGGCCGGCAGCGGGACATTCACCATGTTTTTCGCGGGATGTTCGGTGCCGGAATACGGATAGAACGGATGCTGGAAGAAACTGGCCATCAGCACCCGTTCGTCACCGGCGAAGATTTCCTCGGTTCCGTTGCCGTGGTGAACATCGAAGTCGATGATGGCAACCCGCTCCAGACCATGATGCTCCAAAGCATGCAGTGCACCGATCGCGATGTTGTCGAGCAGGCAAAAACCCATTGCGGCACCGGGACGCGCGTGGTGTCCCGGCGGCCGCACCGCGCAGAAGGCGCTCGCGAGCGCGCCGTCGATCACCCGATCGGTTGCTTCCACCACCGCGCCGGCCGCGTGCAGGGCGGCCTGCCAGGTCGATGGGTTCATCGAGGTGTCCGGATCCAGCGCCACATACCCGCGCTGGGGCGACCGGGTTCGCAACCGCTCGACGTATTCCGGGCTATGGGCCCGGATAATGGCCTCCATCGGAGCGGGCGGGGCCTCAATGACCTCGAGGTAGGGCAGCAGCCCGGATGCGATCAGCTGGTCCTGGATCGCCGTCAGCCGGGCGGGGCATTCGGGGTGCCAGTCGCCCATCTCGTGGGCTGCGCAAAACGGATGGGATAACAACCCGGTCGGCACCTTCGGCCTCCTGGTGTCTTTAATGGTATAGAGGGTCCATGTTAGAGAAAATTCGTGATTGCGCCAGCCGGATCGGGACAATCATCGTCGGCAAGGAACTGCAGATCCGGCAGAGCCTGACCTGCCTTCTGGCGGGCGGCCATCTGCTGATCGAGGATGCCCCGGGCGTGGGCAAGACGACGCTGGCTCACGCGATCTCGATGTCGCTGGGGCTGCCGTTTCGCCGGATCCAGTTCACCAGCGACCTGCTGCCGTCGGACGTGATCGGCGTGTCGGTGTACGACCGCAACAGCGGGCAGTTCGTCTTTCATCCGGGACCGGTCTTCTCCGAAGTGCTGCTGGCCGATGAGATCAACCGGGCCAGCCCCAAGACACAAAGCGCGCTGCTGGAGGCGATGGAGGAGAGCCAGGTGTCGGTCGACGGCCTGGCGCGCCCGCTGCCGCAACCATTTTTCGTGATCGCAACGCAGAATCCGCTGCATCAGATCGGCACCTTTCCACTGCCGGAGTCCCAGCTGGATCGATTCCTGATGTGCATCTCGCTCGGCTACCCGGATCGCGAAGCCGAGCGCCAGTTGCTGGCCGGCGAGTCACGGCGCGACCTGTTGAAGTCGGTCTCTGCGCTTGCCCGCAGCACCGACCTGCTGACGGCGCAACACGAGGTCAAGAAGGTGTTCTGCTCGGAGGCGCTGCTCGATTACGTGCAGGCGCTGCTCGCGCACACGCGCAACTCGAGCAAGTTCTCGGAGGGCCTCAGTCCCCGCGCCGGGCTGGCGCTGCTGGCCGCCGCGCGCGCCTGGGCCTGGCTGGATGCGCGCGACCACGTGATTCCGGAAGATATACAGAATGTCCTTCCCTCGGTCGCGAGCCACCGCCTGCGCGGCAACAGCCGCGATGGCACCAAGGCGCTGCACGGGCGCGATCTAGCGGCGCAGCTGATCGAAATCGTTGCCGTGCCATGAGTTGCCGCCGTTCATGAGCGCTCTGCCCCAATCGCGTCTGCTGGCGGACTGGATCGAACGGTACCGGGGCGCCGAAACGGGCGATGTGCTGCTGGACCGGCGCCACATCTACATCCTTCCGACCCGCACCGGCCTGGTGTTCTGGCTGGTCGTGTTCGTGCTGCTGATCGGTTCGATCAATTTCTCACTGCAGCTGGGGTATCTGCTCACCTTCACCATCGTCAGCATGGCACTGGTGGGCATGTACCACACGCACCGCAACCTGTCGGGACTGACGATTCGCGGCCAGAGGGCCGACCCGGTGCATGCCGGAGACGTCGCATCGTTCGAGCTGACGGTCAGCAATCCGTATCCGACCGAGCGCTATGCGCTGAACTTCAACTTCATGCTGCCGGCGCGGCGCCGGCGCATTCCCGACAGGGCACCGGAGGAGCCGATGCCCGGAACCTGGGTCGACGTGCCAGCGGGCAACGTCAGGCGGGTCGGCGTCGCGCTGCCGACCAGGCGGCGCGGCCGCCGCGATTGCCCTCGGATCCGGCTGTCGACGCGCTTTCCGTTCGGTCTGTGGGAAGCCTGGTCGTATCTTCGGCCCGACCTGTCGGCCGTGATCTATCCATCGCCGGAAAGCGACGCGCCGCCGTTGCCGCAGGCCGGAACCGGACACGAGGAGTCCAGCGGCATCACCGCCGGCGGCGACGAGTTCTCCGGCGTGCGTCCGTACCGGCCGGGCGACCCGCAGAAGATGATCGCCTGGCGGCTGGCGGCGCGCAGCGACGAGTTGTCGGTCAAATTCTTCGATTCCACCGGCGGCGGCGACGTCTGGCTGGACTTCGGTTCGCTGCCGCCGAACCTGAGTGTCGAACATCGCATCTCCCGGCTGGCCCGCTGGGTGCTGATGGCCGAAGCCGCAGGCCTGTCGTACGGGCTGCAACTGCCGGCGTCGCAGGTCGAGAAGGGACGCGGGCACGAGCACAGCGAGCGCTGCCTGGAAGCGCTGGCGCTGTTCGAATCCTGAGGCCATGACGGCGATCCCCGCCTCGGCATCACGGCCACACCCACGCTGGTCGGCCAGGCGACGGCTGGCCTGGTGGCTTCAGCCCCAGGTTTCCAGCGGCGCGCGCGATCGGCGCGACGTCGGGATTTTGCTGATCGCCGTGCTCATCGCGGTGGCCCCTCATTTCCTGCACCTTCCGTGGTGGTCGATTGCGCTGATCTGCCTGCTGTGGTTCTGGCGCGCCTGGTTGACGATCGCGCGGCGACCCCCACCCGGACGGATCGCGATGATTCCCCTGCTGGGGACCGCCACGGTGCTGGTGTGGCTGCAGCACGGTTCGATCGTCGGGCACGAGGCCGGGGTCAATCTTCTTGTGTTACTGATTGCGCTGAAACTGCTGGAGCTGCGCGGCCGGCGCGACATGAACCTGATCGTGTTCCTGACGTTTTTCGTGCAGATCACGCTGTTCCTGTATCAGCAGGGCCTGCTGGTGGCGCTGCTGTCGATCTTCACGACGCTGCTGCTGTTTTTCATCCTGCTGAGCATCAACCTGGCCGACACCGACTTGACGGCCCGGCGCAAGTCCGCGCTCGTGCTGGGCATGTTCGCCAAGTCGCTGCCGCTGACCATCGCGCTGTTCCTGCTGTTTCCCAGGCTGCAGGTGCCGCTGTTCGCGTTTTCCCGCGCCGATCTGTCCTCCACCACCGGATTGTCCGATTCGATGTCGCCCGGAGCGATCAACCGGCTGATCGAGTCGGACGCGGTGGCCTTGCGCGCGAAGTTCGAGGGACCGCTGCCGAGCCCCGACCGGCTGTACTGGCGAGGCCCGGTGTTCGGCCATTTCGACGGGCGGACCTGGACAGGCCAGAGCCATCTGTCCCTGCCCAGCATCGACCGCGCTCTGGTGCGAGTCGATCGGTCGAGCGCGATCGAGTACACGGTCACGATGGAGCCGACCAACCGGAACTGGGTGCTGGCGCTGGAGCTGCCGGCCATGGTCCAGACCAGCGACTTCCGATCCTTTCTCTCCATCGATCTTCAGCAGATATCGTCGGACAACAGTTTCAGGGATCGCGTGCGCTACCGGGTGCTCAGCTACCCCGTCTTTCAGGTCGGCCCGTTCGAGTCGGACTCCGCCGAGCTGAAGCAGTGGCTGCAGCTGCCGGAGCGGTACAACCCCAGGACACTCCAATTCGCCGCGGACCTGCGCAACCAGATCGTCGATCCGTCCGAACCCGATCCGCACGCGCGCGATCCGGCGCTGATCGATGCCGTGCTGAATCACTTCCGGCGCGGCGGATACCACTACACGCTGCGGCCGCCGGCGCTCGGGCGCGATTCGATCGACGAGTTCCTGTTCGAGACCCGCTTGGGCTTTTGCGAACACTACGCGGCCGCGTTCGTGGTGCTGATGAGAGCGGCCCACATTCCGGCCCGTGTCGTGACCGGCTACCAGGGCGGCGAGATCAACCCGGTCGATGGCAATCTGACGGTGCGCCAATCCGACGCGCACGCGTGGGCCGAAGTCTGGCTGCCGGGCCGCGGCTGGAAGCGGGTCGATCCGACGGCGGTGGTTTCGCCGGTCCGGATCGAACAGGGCGAAGCCGAGCTGGCGAGCCAGTACGGACTTTCGCGCTACCGCGGCGCCGGGGGCCTGCTGGGATGGGTCGGAACCTTTCGGATGAACTGGGAGGCGGTGGAGAACCTCTGGAACCAGGCGGTGCTGAACTACACGGCCGATCGGCAGCGATCGCTGATTGCGCACCTGGGCGTGGTGCCGTCCTGGCGCAACCTGTCGATCGCCTTCGCGCTCACCATCACCGTGCTGCTGGCGGCGCTGGCGGTGGTGTCGCTGCGCCATCGCGAGGTGCGCGACCCATTGTCCCAGCTGGTGGCCCAGCTGCGGATGCGCCTGGAACTGGCGGGACTGGGCGCTCCGGCCAGCGAGGGCCTGTCGGATCTGAAGCGACGGCTCACCCCCAGGTTGCGGCCGACCCAGGTCGAAGAGGCCTGCGCCTTGCTGCAGGACCTAGAAGACGCGCGATACCGGCGCGCCAGCGCCTCACTCAGGCCCTCCGAGCTGCGCGGCTTGCGCGCCCGGGTCCGGCGTTTTCGGCCGCTGGTCGACCCTCACCCCCTCCCCTCTCCCGCTGCGCGGGCGAGGGGCGATCGATAGCCTCAACTCCGAAGTCGTACCAAAGCACGCCGTATCGCCCCTCGCCCGCGCAGCGGGAGAGGGGAGGGGGTGAGGGCTGGATGAGGGCTGGTTACTCGGCGTCGGGCTGGGCCGACGGCTGCGCGCGGGCAAACGCGTCCAGCTGGATGCAGCGGTCGGCGATCGCATTCAGGGTCGGGGCCTTGGCCGGATCGCAACCGAAACGCTGGGCGTTGAAGATCTGCGGCACGATCGTCAGATCGGCGATCGTCACCTGGTCGCCGAGCGCATAGCGGCCGCTGCGCCCGCCCGTGGCGACGATGCGGTCGAGCTGGCCGAGGCCCAGTTCGATCCAGTGCCGGTACCACGCATCCTTCGCCTCATCGGACAGACCCACCTCGTGTTTCAGGTAGCGCAGCACGCGCAGGTTGTTCAACGGATGGATGTCGCAGGCGATCGACAGCGCAATCGACCGCACATAGGCCCTGGATACCGGATCGGCCGGCAGCAGCGGTGGTTGCGGATATCGCTCGTCCAGGTATTCGATGATCGCCAGCGACTGCGTCAGCACCTGGCCGCCGTCATCGAGCGACGGGATCAGCGACAGCGGGTTGGTGCGGGCGTAGGCCTCGGCGAACTGCTCCCCGCCACTCCTGAGCAGGTGCACCGGGATGATCTCGTACGGCACGCCTTTCAGGTTCAACGCGATCCGAACCCGAAACGCAGCCGAAGAGCGGTAGTAGCTGTACAGCTTCATCGCGGCGCGGCCACGGTGGCCTGGATCGTGCCGATGCCATCGATCCCGCCTTCGATGCGGTCGCCCGGCACCAGCGGGCCGACGCCGGCCGGAGTGCCGGTGAAGATCAGATCGCCGGCAGCGAGCTCGAAAAATCCGGACAGCTGTGAAATCGTCTCTTCGACGCTCCAGATCATCTGCGACAGTATCCCCTCCTGCCGGCGCTGCCCGTTGATATCCAGCCAGATGCGCTGCGCGCCCAGCGCTCCGACCTGCCCGGAAGGAACGATCGAACCGATCGGCGCCGAGCCGTCGAAGGCCTTGCCGACTTCCCACGGACGGCCCAGCCGCTTCGCCTCGGCCTGCAGGTCACGCCGCGTCAAATCCAGTCCGACCGCGTAACCCCAGACCAGGGCCCCCGCCTGCTGCGCCGTGACCCGGTAGCCGGGTGCGCCCAGGGCGACCACCAGCTCGACCTCGTGTTGCAGGTCCGAAGTCCGGTCCGGGTAGACGATGGTGATCGGCCCGGCGCCGGCGCTCAGCACGGCATCGGCCGGCTTCGAAAAGAAAAAAGGCGCCTCGCGGCCGCTCGCTCCCATCTCGCGCGCATGGTCCGCATAATTGCGGCCGACACAGTAGATCCGGCGCACCGGGAATGCGTCCGGGCTGCCGGCGATCGGAACAAAGGGCTGAGGCGGCGCAGGAAAACTAAAGTTCATGGGGGATGATCCAGCAGCGACGGGCGCAGGCGACAGTTTAGAGCGTCGGCGCTGCGGCGCGGGAGCCGAAGCGGCGCGGTTCGCGTAAAGTTCCATCATGGGAAACCAGCCCCCGGAGCAGGTGGTCAAGCGCGCGCCTGCACAGCAGCCTGGCGCGGCCGTGGCGCCGGTGGCCGCACCGAGCCGGCCGCTGCAGCCCTCGTTGTCGTGCGTGATACCGGCCCACGACGAGGCCAGCAACCTGCCGATCCTGCTGGAGCAACTGACCCGCCAGCTGCAGGCCATGTCGCCGACCTGGGAGGTGGTGGTGGTCGACGACGGCAGCCGCGACGACACCATGATGGCGCTTGCGCCGTGGCTGGTGCGGCCCGGCGTCGTGTGCCTGCAGCTTTCACGCAATTTCGGCAAGGAGGCGGCGCTCGGCGCCGGCCTGGATCATGCCCGCGGCGACGTCGTGTTCACGCTGGACGCCGACCTGCAGCACCCGGTCGAAATGCTGCCGCACATGCTGCAGGCCTGGCGCGAGGGCGCCGACATGGTGTATGCGGTGCGCCGCGACCGCCGCGGCGAGTCGGCACTGAAGCGGATCGGGACGCGGATGTTCTATGCGCTGATGAAGGTCGGCTCCTCGATCGAGATTCCGCCCAACGCGGGCGATTTCCGACTGCTCGACCGCTGCGTGGTCGAGGCCGTGTGCAGCCTGCCCGAACGGACGCGGTTCATGAAGGGGCTGTACGCATGGGTCGGCTTTCGCTCGCGGTCGATCGATTTCGATCCGCCGGCGCGCAGCAGCGGCAGCAGCGGATTCGGGCTCAGGGCGCTGTTGTCGCTGGCCGCATCCGGCATCACCGCCTTTTCCAACCTGCCGCTGCGGATCGGCAGCGCACTGGGCACGCTGCTCGCGCTGTTCGCCATCGGATACGGCATCTGGGTCGTGATCGAGCATTTCACGCAGGGTCACGACGTGCCCGGTTGGGCCACGATCGTTGCGGGACTGATGCTTTTCAGCGGGATCCAGCTGCTGACGATTGGAATCCTGGGCGAGTACCTCGGCCGGGTCTATGACGAGGTCAAGCGGCGACCGCGCTACCTGGTCGCTCGCCGCCTCGGTCACAGCCCATTCGACCCGCCGCCGCCCTGATGGGCCCGGACGCCGCCACCGCGCGCGCCGCCCGCCGCTGGGTCGTGTGCGCCGATGACTTCGCGCTGGACCGCGGATCGATCGAGGCGACGCTGGCGTTGATCAAGCTGGGCCGGGTCACGGCCACCAGCGCGCTGGTCGATTCGCCCGATTGGAAAGCGGCCGCGCCGGAGCTGAAGGCGGTCGCGGATCAGGCCGACGTCGGGCTGCATCTGAACCTGACGGAGGCGCTCGATCGTGGATCGGCGCGCTGGCCTGTGCCCTCGCTGGTGGTGCAGTCCGTGCTTCGGATCGTGCCGCGCTGGCGCTTGCGCAACCTGATCGACCAGCAACTCGATGCCTTTTCGGATGCGTTCGGCCGCCTGCCGGATTTCATCGACGGCCACCATCATGTTCACCAGCTGCCGGTGGTGCGCGAGGTGCTGATCGACGCCGTGCTGGCGCGCGAACCCAAGTCGCTGCCCTGGCTGAGGAACTGCCTGCCGCCCGACGGCGACGAGGACTACAAGGCGCGCGTCATCGGGATGCTGGGCTCCGACGCGCTGGCCGAGCTGGCACAACTGCAGGGATTCCCGGTGAGTCGTTGCCTGGTCGGGGTGTACGGCTTCAATCTGCAGCGCTCGGCGTATCTGGCCAAGGTGCGCCAATGGCTGCAGGCCGGTTGCGACGGCAGCGTGTTCATGTGCCACCCGTCGACCCGGGCTTCGCCGAAGGACCCGATCGGCGCGGCCCGGCGGGTGGAGCTCGGCGTTCTGGCCGGCGATGCCTACGCGGATGCGCTCAGCCGAGCCGGCGTGAGCCCCGTTCGCGGCACCGCGATCTTCAAGGCCCCGCCCACGACCCTGAAACCGGCCGCCTGATCAGGCCGCGTGTTCGGATTTGACCATCAGCTGCGCCAGCGGCGTCTGCAACCAGTCGCCCATCAGCCCGGGCCGCAGCCATTCGTCCAGCCCGAGGCCGGAACTGTGCGGCATCAGCGAGTTGGCGGGGTCGACCGCGAGCCGGTGAAACACGCCCGCCAGGCCGGTGCGCTCCGGATCGCAGGTCAGAAGCCAGCGTCCCGCACGTCCGGATCGGGACGAGATGAGCTGGCGCACGTAGCCGAGCCGCTCCATTTCGGCCAGCAGCTCGAACACCTCCTCCTCGGGGCTGCGCACCCGCAGCGCCAGCTCCACCGTCGAGCGCTCCGCCATCGCAGGTCCGGTGCGCGCTTCCAGCAGCAGCTTGAGTAGGCCCACCGCCGTGACGAAGCGGTTGCCGGCCCGCGTTTCATCGGCGAAACGCGTCGTGCGCAGGCCGGACACGGTCGCGGCGATGGCGGCGCCGAACAGGACCGTGAACCACGAAAAATAGACCCACAGCAGGAAAACCGGCATCGCCGCGAGCGCGCCATACACGGTAAGCACGGAGCCGTGCGTGACGTAAGAGGCGAAACTGCGGCTGAGCAGCTCGGCCAGCACGCTGGCCACCAGGCCCCCGGTGAGCGCGTCGCGCCAGTCGACGCGGCGGTTCGGAACCACGATGTACAGCGAGGTGAAAACTGCCCAGGTGAACAGGATCGGGGCCGCCGCCAGCGCCGACCGCACCGCGCGCGGCAGCTGGTGCATCACCCCCATCGACATCGAAGTGACCATCGACGTCAGCGTCAGGCTGGCTCCGATCAGCAAGGGACCCACGGTGATCAGGGCCCAGTAGACCAGGATGCGCTGCACCAGCGAGCGGCGAGCGCCCACATGCCAGATATCGTTGAGCGCGTGGTCGACCGTCATCACCGTCGTGAGCGCCGTCACCGCGAACACCACCAACCCGGCCGCGCCGACGCGGGTTGCCTTGGCGGCAAATTCGTTCAGGTAGCGCAGAATCGTGCTGGCAAACGGATCCGGCAGCAGGCCCCGCAGCACGTTCCTATCGAGCGATTCACGAAAGTCGCCAAACTGCGGAAACGCCGTGAATACCGCCAGCGCAAGCGCCAGCAGCGGAACCAGCGACAGCACGGTGGAGAACGTCAGGCTGCCGGCCACCTGGGGCAGCCGCGCCTGCTCGGCGCGCCGGGCCGCGAACGACAGTACGGCCCGGGCGCGGTCCAGCCGGGGACGCAGAAATCGGACCAAGCGCGCCAGCAGACCCGCCTTGCCGGCCTTCGAATCGTCGGAAGCCTGTGGTTGCGTCATTTCTTTTTTCTCGTGCAAATCGATGGCGGGCGCTCAATATAATCTTCCAGCCGGGACCATTGCCGCGGATTCTGCGGTCGGCCCGGCTGCACCCGCTACCCTTCCGTTACCTTCGCCGTGTCCAACCCGCCCCTGATCGCGCAGCTGATCGACGCCGTCGGAGCGCGCAACGTGCTCACGCAAGCCGATGATATGGCGCCCTTCCTGACGGACTGGCGCAACCGCTTCACGGGGCGCGCCGATGCGGTGGTGCTGCCGGCAACGACGCCGGAAGCCGCCGCCATCGTGGCGGCGTGCGCGCGCCATGGCGCGGCCATCGTCACCCAGGGCGGCAACACCGGGCTGTGCGGCGGGGCCACCCCGGCCACGCACGGCCATTCGGTGGTGCTCAGTACGCGGCGGCTGAACCGGATCCGGCAAATCGACCCGGACAACGACACGCTCACGGTCGAGGCCGGCTGCACGCTGCAGGCCGTGCGCGACGCCGCCGAGGGCGCCGGCAGGCTCTTTCCGCTGAGCCTGGCGGCACAGGGCAGCTGCACGATCGGCGGCAACCTTGCGACCAACGCCGGCGGCACTCAGGTGCTGCGCTACGGCAACACGCGCGAGCTGGCGCTCGGGCTGGAGGTGGTCCTGCCCGACGGAACCGTGTGGGACGGACTGCGCGGGCTGCGCAAGGACAATTCGGGATACGACCTTAAGCAGGCCTTCATCGGGTCGGAAGGAACGCTGGGCGTGATCACGGCGGCCACGCTGAAGCTGTTCGCGCTGCCGCGGTCGCGCCTGACGGCGCTGGCGGGCCTGGATTCGGTCGAGGCGGCGATCGCGCTGTTGAACCGGATGCGTGCGATGGCGGGCCCGACCTTGACGGCCTTCGAGCTGATGTCGCGCGACAGCCTGCTGCCGGTGGCCACCGTACTCGGGCTGAAGCGCTTTCCGTTCGAGCCGCTTGCGCCGTGGAATGTGCTGGTGGAGATCTCCGACCACGAGGACGAATCGCACGCCCGCTCCCTGCTGGAGGGCGCGCTGGACTGCACCGCCGGGGCACCGGTCACCGAGGTCGTGCTGGCCAGCACGCTGGCCGAATCGCACCACCTGTGGCGCCTGCGCGAGGCGATTCCAGAGGCACAGGCGCGCTCCGGCGGAAACGTCAAGCACGACATCTCGCTTCCGCTGTCCCGCATCGGCGCCTTCGTACGGGAGAGCAGCGCCGGCATTGCGCGCCGATTCGACTGGGCGCTGCCGGTCGTATTCGGGCATCTGGGCGACGGCAACCTGCACTACAACGTCGGCTGCCGCGATGGGATCGGGCCGCAAACCGCGTTCGACCACGAGCAGGAATTGAACGAGATCGTCTATGACATCGTGAAGGAGCACCGCGGATCGATCAGTGCCGAGCATGGGCTGGGGCAGCTGAAGCGGGACGCTGCGGTGCGATATAAATCGGCCGTCGAGCTGACGCTGATGCGTGCGGTCAAGTCCGCGATCGACCCAGACGGACGGATGAACCCGGGCAAACTGCTTTAAGTCTCAATCCAACCCGACTACACTGAGCCGGCTGGCACTGGGCGATCGACGATGCGTGCGTGGATGATCATTCTGGTTCTTGGAGCGGGCTTCAGCGTCCTGGGTCGAGCCGCCCCGATCAGCCGTTGCGAATATGCCGACGGCCGCATCGTCTATTCGGATGAACCCTGCCCGGACGGCTCACAGCGGGTCCGGACCGTTAACGAGAAACCCGCGGTCGAGGTGATCAGGTCAAAGGAAGACCGGGCTCAGAGCGCAAAAAGCTCCGGCAGCGTTCGACGCAGCGGCGATGCGGAGGCGAGTGACAACAGCCCCGAGGCCGCCGCCGAACTGCGCAAGATGAAGGTGGCCGAGTGCGATGACCTGGTGCGTCGCATCGAGTATGCCCAGCACGACCTGAGCGCCGCGCCCGAGAGCGAGCGTGCCTCGGCCGAGCTTTCGCTCAGAAGGCTGCAGGCCGAGCACGAAGGCAAGTGCACCCCGAAGCACTGAGCATCTGACCTCAGGCGGCCGCCGTCAGGCGTCCGCCGTCAAGCAAATCGGACGGCTCGATCGCGCACGCCGCGGCGGCCCGCAGCGAACCGGCCCCGTGTTGCTGCAGAAACGCCGGATCCGACAGCAGGCGGCGCCAGGCGCGCGCGCCGCGCCGGCCGTGCAGCAGGCCCAGCATCGGACGCGCCACGCTGCGAACCGGCACGCCCGCCGCGACCGCGCCGTCCAGATACCGGCTCATCACGGCAATCACGTCCTCCAACTCGCCCGGCGCGCCCTCGGATCCAAACAGGGACTGCTCCAGCTGCACCAGAAGCCAGGGCGACTGATAGGCGGCGCGTCCCAGCATGACCCCATCGACCCGCTCCAATTCGCGCAGCACCACGTCGAGCGCGGCCAGTCCCCCGTTCAGCACGAAGCGGCAATCGGGAAAGTCGCGCATCAGCCGGTGCACGGATTCGTAGCGCAACGGCGGCACCTCGCGGTTTTCCTTCGGGCTCAGCCCGGTCAGCCACGCGCTGCGGGCATGCACGATGAACGTGGTGCAGCCCGCCGCCCGCACGGTGCCGACGAAGTCGCGCACGAATCCGTAGTCGTCGTTGCGGTCGATGCCGATGCGGTGCTTGACGGTGACATCGATCGAAACGGCATCGCGCATCGCCTTGACGCCATCGGCCACGAGCGACGGCTCGGCCATCAGGCAGGCGCCGAACGCGCCCTGCTGCACGCGTTCCGACGGGCAGCCGCAATTCAGGTTGATCTCGACGTAGCCCCAGCGCTCGCCCATTTGCGCACAGCGGGCGAGCTCGGCCGGCTCGGAGCCGCCCAACTGAAGCGCGACCGGGCTTTCCGAGCGGTGAAAGTCCAGGTGGCTGGCCGCGTCGCCGTGGATCAGGGCGCCGGTGGTGACCATCTCGGTGTAGAGGCGTGCGTGACGGCTCAGGATGCGGTGGAAGTAGCGGCAATGGCGGTCGGTCCAGTCCATCATGGGGGCGACGCACAGGCGCCACGGATTGGCCTGGACAGATTCCGCTCTCATCACTTCACTTTGGGACACAGATTCGTCACCCATTTTCACGATACCGCTGTCGATACCGATGTTAAAGCAGATCTGAGAACGCGAACTTACCGGCGTGAGAGTAACGGTCCATATCTCACCGATTGGGATGCAGTGCATGCCGCGCGGCACGCAGCAGAGCGTGCGGCATTGGTACGCGAACAGCAGCAAGATGCTGCAACGACATGAACCGCCGTGATCGCGTGGCGCAAGTTCGAGCATCGGTGCTCGCGAGCATCCAACGTGGCGAGCGTCCATTTGATCACGCTTGCGTCCAATGCGCCGAATCGAAAGCCGTGCTGATCCTTGACGACGCGCGCGGCGCGCACCTGGCCGAACTGGCTCGCGACGATTGCCCACGATATCGTATGCAACGCATTCGGCGCGTGCTGGCAATCATCGATGAGCGATTCGATCTGCTGATGCGCCCGGCTGCTCCGGGCGTGCACTGATCGAAACTATTGCGTCCGGCTCCAAATCTTCACGGGCTGCGCGGCCCCTGGGATAATCCAGCGAATCTCTTCAATTCGGCCACGAACATTCCAAAGCTTGCCGTCCGTTTCGAATGGGAAGTCAATCCTCGGCTCACTCAACGAGGGTGCGGATGCGACAACCTCGATGCTGTTCGGTGGTCCCACGACAAGATCGAAATCCGCTGTTACTCCACTCTCCTTGATCGTTCGATATTGCGAAGATGACATCTTGATACTGATTCCGTTCAAGCTTGGACGCGACTCAAAGTCCGTATCGGCAAAAAATGCCTCGCAAGTTTGCCGTGTAACTTGCATCTTCACACCGTATGCATTCTGTCCGACGTACGAACCTTTGTTGACGCACGTGCGAGAGAACATGAGAGTCGGCAATATGGCAATCATGGAATTAGTCATTACCTGCCCGCTGTCTGGATCGTAGGAGAGTCCTAACCCGGTAAGCTCGATGGCACTCCACGGTGCCTGTAGGTTCACTTTGCTGCCGACGGTGATCCCACGCGTCTCCTTGATTTCGTTCTTGAATTTATTCTCGTTTGCTCGTGCAAAGGCGAGCACCGCATCCGTGTCTGCGCTCAGCGCTGGGGTGGTAAACGCAAGCAATAGGGCGCCAATCGCGAGCGCTCGATATGCGGGGGTGCTTGCCATTTCGGAGCCTCCTACGTTGGATTTTGCCCGTTCTGTGGAGCCACGATTCCCCCACAAAGGCGGACAAAGATGGCGCGCCGTGTACTGTCGCACTTGCCGCACGGGGTGTTCGAGGTTCGACACGTCACCAGCCAGCACGCCAGCGAAAAAAACATCCGCTCATCACTGTCCAGCGTCGGACGGTTGTAGGCCAGCGCATCGCGCAGACGATCCACTGCGGCGGGAGGCCCGAGCCCGTGCGCGATCCCCCTCGAAGCCATCCCGAGGCCAGTATCAACGCAAAAGAAAGGCTCACTGACTTCAGCCAGTGAACCACCCCTCCATGATCGAGGCAGATCGTTACCTCGTGAGGTCGGGTCTCACCAGTCGATTCCGATGTGCGTGAACGGCCGATATTTGGGGGTGCTACACACCTTATCTACCAGGCCGGGCAAGTCCGCTGATTCGTCATTGATCAACCCGGCGCCTCTGCTGTACGCGAATCGGTGCATGCCGCTGAAGCCACCGAATCCGTTCTTAGCGTTTGCGTCGCCACAAAGTAAAAGCCCGTCCTTACTCACTTCGAGGTGCGCGAACTGAACCGAGTCGGGATCCCGGAAGGCGTCTTTTGCATAACCCTTTAGGACGTACCCGGCTTGCCGTATCCGGTCATGCTCGGCCGCTGCTGCGACTCTCGCGGCTTCCTCCGGGGTCGGCGGCGTGCTCGGTCTGTTGTACCACCATGCGAAGACACCGAGCGCGGCTAACACGATAACCATGCCCCGGATCGTGTCGGCAAGGGTTGGAGGTGGTTTGCTCGCGGGTGCGCCTGTGGTCGTGTCGTCACCTCGTGTGATTGGTTGTGGTTCACATGGTACCGGCCGGGAGATTCATCGCCAAATCTGTGCGAAGTAATACACGTAGGTGGCAGTCTGACCGGAGGTCAGCGAACCAGTTCACGCCACACACCAGTGTCACTCATCGCGCGAACCCGATTACGAAGATTGCGAATACCACGACCGCGGCGGAGGTCGCCAGTGTATGCGCCGCTTCCTTGGTCCCCCTGGACCATTGCGGGTTGGCTCTAACGATGTGATTTCCGCCGAGCCGCGCGCCGAACATGCATATCAGAGCGACCGCCATCATGATCACCACCTTGACGACCAGTCCATATATAGCGGCGGTCACCGCACTCATAGCGCGCCCTCTCTATTCATCAGCTGCACCCGTGGCGCGCTCGCGCCGCCACTTCTCCTCCATCTTCTTCCAATATTGCTCTCTGGTCAGAAGCTCGACATCGAGAAGCGTGCGCCGTCGAACGTCATAGACCCGGTATCGGCGAGCGAAGTCGTAGTCGAGACCCCAGTACGTGAGGTAGTCGCCGCCTGATCCGCTGACGGGCGCGGCCATCTCATCGACTTCAAGTAGCTCTCGAAAGCAGGGAATGCTGCTGTGGAGGCCCTTGTCTTCGATCACCGGCACGTAGATCTTGAACGGAGCCTCTCCGGTCGGTAGGATGAAATTCGGATAATTGCTGGCTAAGCTCTCGAACAGCGGACCAAGCTTCTCCGAAATGTCCCCTAGATGCCGATTGGTGATGACCAGAACCGTGTCGGCAAAATCTATCGTGAATAGGTCTATTCCGATCTGATGTTCGACATTCCTCGCTTTCAGTTTAGCGTACGCGTCCAGGAACGGGCGCAGCACGAAACGCTTCGCACCATCCTTCAAGAGATCGTATGCGACGCCCGCAGCGACAAGTGAAGCAAAGTCCTTAAACGTGAAGTTCGTCAAGAATTCAACAGCGAGGTGATAGAGGCCACCGAGTCCAGCCGGTCGCCCACGAATTTGAGCCAGATATTCGGCGTCAAGTTCTCGTCGGAATTCTTCTATGCCGTCAAGTTTCTGAATGGCCTTCGGGCTGATCGCCATTCCCCAGTAGTTGACCCTCACTGCGGGTTTGGTCGCTTGTTTCATGCTCGGGTCCTCACTCATCATCCGCACCTGGTTCCCGCTCCCAAAATGCGCACCCATCCCGCGGCGAGCCGATCACCTGTCGCCCGCCGGTCACGCTCGCACAGTAGGTGGTCGGCGTAGAAATTCCCGAGGAAATTCGTGCACGTGAAGCAGCCGCGCGCCCTGGCTGGGTCAGTCGGGCGGAATGGGCTGAAGCTGTGAAGATGCCTTAGCTCTTCGGGCACGGGAAAGCCGCTTTGAGAGCGTCATGCGTAACGGTCACGAAATCCTCATGCCACTTCTGTGGCTGCTGATCCGCGTAATGCACAAACACGGCAACCAACTGGACTCGACCGGAATCAGGAGGCATACAAACGCCGAACGCCGGACCACCTCCCTTACGCTCCTCCCAGTTGAAGACTCTCTGCACGACTGCGAAAGCACCCCAACACTTGCCATCTTCGAAGCCCTGTGGCAGCCCTATTTTCCCGTCCGCGTGCTGGACCGCAGCCGCTACTGCGCGACATGACGACAACATTTCACCTGCAGTTTCCGCGCGCGAAGCCGTGGCAAAAGAGAGTGAAAGGCAAACCGCTCCAATTAGAGCTCTCGTGCACATAGCGCATCAATTCTCGGACGATGGAAGAAGCAGAGGCACGCTGAATTGCAGGCGGCTCACCGATGAGCTTTCGGATTTGGATTGGCCTGCCGCGCCGAGATTGACCGCGCCCGCAAACACTCAGATGCCGCCTTTTGTCCCGGTGCCCTCCATGATGGTAAGGGCAACGTCGAAGTTAACGATTTGAGCAAAGCCATTTCCCCCGGCCCGCAGGTATCCGAGCTTTACAGCGTCACTCTGGGAACCGCCGACGAGATGCGGATTGACCTCGGCTCCGAGAACCTTCGTTTCCAACTGTGCTTGCTTCACACCCGCCACGATCTGGACGAGTGTTTCCGATACGAATTCTTTAAGGTCCATAGCAGCTATCCCGTCATCCCTCTAAGCACGCCTTCGATTTTCACAACCTTGACTGAACCCTGGGTCACGCCGCTCGGAACACCGGGGACTCGCGAATCTGCTATGACATGTGGCAGCGTGCTTTTGATTCGAAGTATCGAGGCGTTGGCCTGATTTTCGTCGGGACTTTCGTATGTTGCCTCGAAATGAATCCTCACTTTGACTGTCATAGCTACCCCGCTGTCAGGTTTCATTTGCCCCACAAGTTCCCGGTCTTCGCATCCCAGACGTGCACTTTGCACCTGAACTTGCCGGCGATCTGTTCAATCTGCTTCTTGTCGGCGTCGGAATAGACCCCGACGTAGATGCTCCAAAGTTTGTCGCCTACTTTCTTTCCTTGCTTCGCGGCTCTGTTAATGGCATCGATTATGTGCTCATCGTATGGACCAAAGCCAAACCCAAACGTTATGAGTGACCCCTCCGCTTCGCAGAGACTGTCGTAGCAGTAGGTCAAGTACTGATTGTGGGTGATGTGCTTGAGCTTTTGCTGTCCGTCTCCCGCCGTTACGAATATTGGATATTCGCTCTTCTCCATCCGCGCACTGATTTTCTGCAATAGATAGTTGTAGGCGTCGTACTCTTCCTTGACAACCGCCACGCCGCTATCGAAGAAGGGAAGAGCACCGTGTAGATAAAAAACATTTTGGTTGTCGCGATATTTGCCCCAGGTCAGATCCGACCAGATCTGCTCTTCAGAAGGCACGAAGTCGTCGCTGGGATTCAGGAGTTCCCTGCCGCAACCGTCTACGTGGTCAACGGTGTTGTTCCGCATAAGAACCCAATAAAGTAGCAGGTCATAGTTCGTCGAATAGACGTTGCCGCCGGAATCGAGGAAGATCTTCAGGAAGTTCGCGCATGCCTTGCTTTGCTCTTCCGGTATCTTGAAGACGTGTTCTGGATGTAGAGCTTTGACCGCGTCCAACAGGCTGGTTTTCAGTTTGGCACTGGCGGCGTCGATGCGCTTCTTCAAGGTCGGATCGCCCCCGAACGCTTCAATCAAAGCGGAGAAGTGATCGAGGTACTGCATAATGACTTCGAAGTTTCGTGTCTCAATCACACTAAGAATGGTCGATAGGTCCCCGTCGTTGAGCTTCGTGACGAAGTCGTGCAGTGCGTTGTACGAGAAGATTGCTGGGTCGTATGCGACGCTGAATCCGTTTCCCAAAAGCAGATGGAACTTCCGGCCTGAATTCTTCTTTATGGATGCCAGCACGTCATTAAAGGTTTCCAGCTTCATAGGACGGGCGCCCTGTTAGCCCCTCGGCAAACGGTATACGACAATTGTGTTCGCGTCTGTCGTGATGTCATAACCGATTAGTGCTTCGTACGTCTTTCCATCCGTGACATATTCCCCACATCTTCGGTCCGCTTTGGCCTTCAGGTCGTTCGGCCGCTCTTCATCGTGCACTGTTACGCTGTGGCCGCCCTGGCTCGTAGCCTTAGTGCGAATGACTAGCCGCTTTTCCGGAAAGTCACGCATCACATCGGCGATCAGATCGGTTTCGTGCGACATTCGTTTCCCCCTGGCAGCAATTGGCGAGCGCTGATGATAGTCACGTGGCGCGCTGTCCCCGATTCCCACTACCGTATCGAAGCGGATCGCGTGCTTCGGGCGCGGGTGAGATGTTCCGCCAGCGGCCGATCACGTTCCGGGATGACCTCGGATAGCTCCGAACTGGCGCGCGTGGCACCTGCGTCGATCTGAGCGGTCAGAGCCCCACGGCGTCTTTGCGCGTCATCCGTTACTTACGCCTCGCAATTTTGTAAAACCGCCCCAATATAGGGTCTGCAGAGCAATTAGGGCCCGTCAATCAATGACGGGCCCCTGCCGCCCTTCACGATCGCCAGCAAGCGTCGGATCCGGGCGGCTATGTTGGCCGCATTCGTGCGCAAGCAGGGGTCGCATGACCCTCGTCCGCGCAGTCCATCTGCGACACCTCGTGTTCCCTGATCGGCGCCTATCGACAGTCCGACGTCGCCGCCAAAGTTGCGCGCCTAGTCCGTCTGATCGACCGAGAGCTAGCCCATTACGTGGGCTTGGTGCTCGCACAGGATTCGACCATGAAGCAGTACATCGTAGAGTTTGCGCACCCCACCGGTCCGCTCAGTTTGATCGCAGCGAGCGTCCGAGCCGCGTCAAAATCGTCCGCGATCCGCATTGTGCACGACCGTTTGCGTAAGATCGTGTCCGAGCAGTCGCTACCCATAGTCACGGAGTACTCCGTAGAAATCGACGAAGCCGCCGCGTCGCTGTGTCGCGCCTTCCGGACCGTAACCGACAACGACCAGGGAAAATTAGCCGTCCTGATATCCGCGCTCGAACGGTTTTCACCGATACTCGCCACCCGCATCCGCGGATTACTCAACCGAGACGGCGATGGCTCTGCCGGATGACCTCGGGTATGTCTGGACTGGCGATCGTGGCGCTGGCGCGGATCTGGACAAATCGGAACGCTATCCGACTTTGGTTGTCCCACGGTTGCCCCAAATCGGCCGGTAAACCGCATGGATCCTAGCTAGTCGCGCCAGTCCATCATGGGGGCGACGCACAGGCGCCACGGATTGGCCTGGACAGATTCCGCTCTCATTCCTTCACTTTGGGACACCGATTCATCACCCATTTTCACTATTTTTCGCGCAGCCGATCGATTGCAGTAGGTAGGCCGAGACGTGCGTGGTCTTCCTCGAAGCCGATGGCAAGGCTCAGGCAGATCATGCCGCGCAGCGGATCAGGTGCGCTGCTGTTCACACTATCGGTGCTGCGTGACCTGTAGGCTCTCGCGCCACTGCTCATCAGCAACTATCGTACCGTGGCACTTATCGCGTATGCGCGAAGCTTTGGCCTGCAGCACATCGATTGCGACGAGCCTCGATTCCAGTTCTTCCGGCGATAGAGTCCGGTAATCGTCACCTGTAGCAGGTAGCTCTTTCAACAAGCCGTCAACGTCCGTCCGAACCTTTTCGCACTCCTGTATCCATGCAGCTTGATTGCTTGATCCAAAGCTACCGCCCGAGACGTGAGCGGAAGTCCTTGACGCTTGCGCTCGATTGATGAGCGCCGGAAGCTGTTCGAGGATTGCCCGCGTTGCGGTTTCCGCTTTGCGAAGTTCAAGCCGAAGATCGAGCGCTCTCATTCGACCTGATCGTCGATAACCGAGATACCCGAGGCAAGCGCCTGTTACACCCGTGATCATGCCGACGATGCCAGTTGCCACGCCGACGTAGGGTAGCCATTCATTCATCATCTGCACCTGATTCCCGTTCCCAAAATGCGCACCCATCCCGCGGCGAGCCGATCACCTGTCGCGCGTGGTCAGGTTCGCACAGCAGATGGTCAGCGTAGAACCGTCCGAGGAAATTGCGACACGTCGAGCAGCCGCGAGCTCGGGCCGGCGTGGTGACTTTGAACGGAGTGAAGCTGGACGCCGGATTCCTTGGCAAACAAGCGCCTGACAATTTTCAACGTTCCCAAGTAGTTGCGGTCAGCTAGGGTGACGTACACGGCTGAACGTCCGAGAGTTTGAACCCCTTACCTGCTGCGGTTCGATCCGAAATCAGGACCACACGCTTATGACAGTGTGGACAGATCATGAAAGGGCCGCGCTCATCACTCTGGACGTGCGGGCTGTCCTTCCCCAAAGCCCACACCCCCAGATCGACGATCAGAGTCGTGCGGTACAACTCGCCCTTGCAGCAAGGGCAGGGAATGACGTTGATTTGCGGTTGTGGATCCACGATGATCTGCAAGTTTCCGACTCGCGGCCGTCTCAGCCCTGTCGCACCGCTGAGGCACTGTCTTCAAACCGCAGCGAGTCCACGTTGATAACGCCTGGCAAGACTCTGACCTGATCCAGCACCGACGGCTCGACCGCGCCGTCGACCGCCACCAGGCAAACCGCGGTCGCCCCGGGGCTGCTGCGTCCGAGGTTGAAATTCGCGATGTTGATTCCGGCCTCGCCCAGCAGCGTGCCGAGGCGCCCGATCAGACCGGGCTTGTCCTCGTTGCGGATGAAGAGCATGTTCGGGGTCAGTTCCGCTTCCAGCGCGACGTCGTCGATTCCAACCAGGCGCGGCTTGCCGCTGAAGAGGGTTCCGGCGATCCGCAGTTCGCCGGCATCGGCTTCGACGTCGAGCCGGATCAGCGTGTGGTAGTCGCCCTCGGTCTCCAGCCGGGTGTCGCGAACCTTGATGCCGCGCTCTTTCGCGACGACCGGCGCATTGACCATATTGACGTCATCCAGCGAGGGCCGCAGCAGCCCCATCAGCATCAGGTTCGACAGCACACGGGTGTTGACCTCGGCCGCGTGGCCCTCGTAGCTGATGCTGACCGACCGGATGCCGCTGTGCGTGACCTGGCCCGCCAGGCCACCGAGCAGCTCGGCGAGCTTCATGTAGGGCCGCAGCTTCGGGGCATCCTCGGCCGACACCGCCGGCAGGTTCAGAGCGTGGGTCACCGCCCCGCTCAACAGGAAGTCGCTCATTTGCGCGGCCAGTTGCTGCGCGACGTTTTCCTGCGCCTCCATCGTCGAGGCGCCCAGGTGGGGCGTGCAGACCACGTTGTCCATTCCGAAGAGGGGATTCTGCCGGGCCGGCTCCTCGGCGAACACGTCCAGCCCGACACCGGCGACGTGGCCGCTCACGAGCGCGGCCTTCAGGTCGTCCTCGACGACCAGCCCGCCCCGCGCGCAGTTGATGATTCGAACACCTTTCCTGCAGCGGGCGAGGAATTTGGCATCGACCAGGTTGCGCGTCTCGGCCGTCAGCGGAGTGTGCAGTGTGATGAAATCCGCGCGCGGCAGCAGATCCTGCAGATCGACTTTCTCAACGCCCAGTTCGGCCGCGCGCTCCGGTGTCAGGAACGGGTCGGCGGCGATCACCTTCATCTTCAGACCCAGCGCGCGGTCGGCGACGATCGCCCCGATGTTTCCGCAGCCGATGATGCCGAGCGTCTTGCCGGTGACTTCGACGCCCATGAAGCGCGATTTTTCCCACTGCCCCGCGTGGGTCGATGCGTTGGCGGCCGGCAGCTGACGCGCGAGCGCGAAGATCATCGCGATCGCGTGCTCGGCCGTCGTGATCGAGTTGCCAAACGGCGTATTCATCACGACGATTCCGTGCGCAGTGGCGGCCGGCACGTCGACGTTGTCGACGCCGATCCCGGCGCGACCGATCACCTTCAGTTTCGTCGCCGCCGAGATGATGTCGCGGTTGACCTTGGTCGCCGACCGGATCGCCAGGCCGTCATAGGCGCCGATGATCGCCTTGAGTTCATCCGGCTTCAGACCGTTTTTCTGGTCGACCTCGATGCCGCGCTCGCCGAAGATCTGCACTGCTCGAGGGGACAGGGTCTCGGTGATCAGGACGCGCATCTTCACGCGACGAGGCTCACTTCAGCCCGGCAGGCCGCATAAGCCCAGTCCAACCACGCGACCAGCGCCTGGACATCGTCGGACTCGATCGTCGCCCCGCACCACACGCGCAGGCCGGGCGGCGCATCGCGATACGAGCCGACGTCGTAGGCGACGCCTTCCTTATCGAGCATCGACACCAGCCGCTTGCAAAACGCCGCCTGCTGCTCCAGGCTCATCGAGGTCAACGCCGGATCGGCGAGCTTCAGGCACACCGACGTCGGCGAGCGCGAGGCCGGGTCAGTGGCCAGGAAATCGATCCAGGGCGTGCGCTCGACCCAGCGCGCCAGCGCGCGAAAGTTCTCCTGGGTGCGGCGCGCCAGCCCCGGCGCACCGCCGACCGATCTGGCCCATGCCATCGCATCGAGCGCATCCTCGACGCACAGCATCGACGGGGTATTGATCGTCTCGCCCTCGAAAATGGTGCGGTTCACCTTGCCTTCCTTCGTCAGCCGGAAGATCTTGGGCACCGGCCAGGCCGGCTTATGCGATTCGAGGCGTTCGACCGCGCGCGGCGAAAGAATCAGGATCCCGTGCTGCGCTTCGCCGCCCAGCACTTTCTGCCAGCTGAACGTGACCACATCGAGCTTGTGCCACGGCATCGGCACCGCGAAGGCAGACGAGGTCGCGTCGCAGATCGAAAGCCCCCGGCGGTGCGGCTCGATCCAATCGCCATTGGAAACGATCACACCCGAGGTCGTGCCGTTCCAAGTGAAGACGATATCGTGATCCCAATCCGCCTGCGACAGGTCGGGCAAGCGGCCGAAGTCGGCGATGATGCTGCGGGTCTGAAGCGGCTTCAGTTGTTTCAAGCAATCGGTCACCCACTCCTTGCCGAAGCTCTCCCAGGCAAACACGTCGACCGGACGCGGCCCGAGCAGCGACCACAGGGCCGCTTCGACCGCACCGGTGTCGGATGCGGCCACGATCCCGACCAGATAGTCCGGCGGCAACTCGAGCAGCGCCTTGGTTTCGTCGATGACCTGCTTGAGCTTGTCCTTGCCGACCTTGGCCCGGTGAGAGCGGCCCAGCGCTGCGCCGGCGAGCGCCGTGGATGACCAGCCGGGGCGCTTGGCGCAGGGACCCGAGGAGAAGTTCGGGCAACGGGGACGAACGGAGGGCTTTGTGAGTGCAGACATGCTCGATGATCTCGAAGGGTTCGACCTGCTGAGGAGCGCCTGATTTATCTCGAATCGATGGTCACGGCAAATGGCAGGCGCTGATAGTAGCGAACGGTCTCGACGTGGACGCCGGCCGCTGCAGCAAGGGTGGCAATCGTGTAGGGCTGCGGCATGGCTTGACCTCGTAGCATACGATGGAGGCTATCCTAGCATCGCGAGTACAGGGATCTGCGCTGCAGCGCTGCTGGTGGCCGCACTCGCGATGGCCGCGTTGGGAGCCCCTGGATGATCACTACATCCCGATTGACCTGTCCGAACTGCGGGCACGTCGCGCTCGAAACCATGCCGACGGATGCATGCATATACTTCTACGACTGCGCAGGCTGTGGTGCGGTGCTAAGGCCGAAGACGGGAGACTGCTGCGTGTTCTGCTCATACGGGTCGGTTCCCTGCCCTCCGGTACAGGCCGACCCATCGTGCTGCCGCGCGCAGGCAAGCCGATGAGCAGTGACGCGGACACGCCGGTATGTTCAATTCTCATCTCTTTGCTCTGTTCATGGTCGGTGCGCTCGCGCTTAACCTGACGCCGGGCCCCGACATGACCTTCGTGCTGGCGCAAGCCGCTCATCGCGGCACGCGAGCGGGGCTGGCGGCCGCCCTCGGCATCGGTGCCGGCACGATCTTCCACATGACCCTGGCCGCGTTCGGGCTGGCGGCGCTGTTCGCGGCGTGGCCGCTCGCGTTCGACCTGGTGCGCTACGTCGGCGCGGCGTATCTGGTCTGGATCGCGATCGGGATGCTGCGCCGGCCGCCGCACTTGAACGGATCGGTGGCGACGCACAGCGTGCGCGCCGCGTTCCGCCAGGGCATGCTGACCAACGTGCTCAATCCCAAGGTAGCGATCTTCTTCATCGCCTTTCTGCCGCAATTCGTGGTGCACGAAGCCGGCCCCGCCTGGCTGCAGATCCTGCTGCTGGGCGTCGCTTTTGACATTTCCGGCACGCTCGTCAACTGCGCGGTCGCGGTCGGCGGTGGAAAACTGGCCAGCCGTCTGCGCGTCAACCCGCTGATCGGCAGAGTCCTGGGTTGGATCTCCGCCAGCGTCATGCTGGGCCTGGCGATGCGTCTGGCGTGGCTCGAGCGGCGTTAGGCTGGTGATTCCGCTCGGCTACTTCTTGCTCGGGTCATCGGCCGGATTGACGTAGGTGATCGCGAACGGCCCTTGCATGTGGACCTGGATCGTCGCACCGGTCGTCGTATACGCATAGTGATGCATGTTCGCCGTTGCAACAGCATATCCACCCGATGACAGGGTCAGCGCGTGCGCCTTGTCGACCGCATCGCCCATGCCGATTGAGAAATTGCCCTTCAGTACCGTCACGTGCTCGTCGGTTGGATGAAAATGTGGCGCGATGGCATAGCCCGCGGGCATGTCCAATCGCACCGTGACCAGACCCGTCCCGGCAGGATCGCCCGCGATCACGGCAAATTTCGCACCCTTGGGGAACACCGGCGGGGGCGGGCCCCATTTGACGTCCTTGGCGGACCGTACGGCCGGGGTGTCTGCGGCGACCGCCGACAGGGGACTGACCAGACTTACCGCGACCACGAGCAAGGTCTTACGCAGGTTGATGTGCATGATGCGAGTCCTCCCGAAAAGCGTGTGTGGGAATGCTAGGTGTGTGGGAATGCTAGATCAGGTGGATACAAAAGGAAAAAATATTGATGCCTCGGCGGCGGGCTGCTCCGGCTCCATCGCCCTCACCCCCTCCCCTCTCCCGCTGCGCGGGCGAGGGGCGATCCGGCGTCACCGGGCGGAGGGCGTAAGGATGGCTAGGCTACTGCGCGCTGGGCTCGCTTGCGCTCGTGCTCCTTCAGGTAGCGCTTGCGCAAGCGGATGCTGGCGGGCGTGACTTCGACCAGCTCGTCGTCCGCGATGAACTCGACCGCCAGTTCCAGGCTCAGCTGTATCGGCGGGACCAGGTCGATGTGCTCGTCCTTGCCGGAGGCCCGGACGTTGGTCAGCTTCTTCTCGCGGCTCGGGTTCACGACCAGGTCGTTGTCGCGCGAGTGGATGCCGATGATCATGCCCTCGTACAGCGGGTCGCCCGGCGAGACGAACATCCTTCCGCGCTCCTGCAGCTTCCACAGCGCGTAGGCCACCGCCTCGCCGTTCTCCTGCGACACCAGCACGCCGTTACGGCGCTCGCCCAGGTCGCCGGGCTGCGCCGGGCCGTACTCGTCGAAGACGTGGCTCATCAGCCCGGTGCCGCGCGTCATCGTCATGAAGTCGCCCTGGAACCCGATCAAGGCCCGCGCCGCGATGCGGTACTCGAGCCGGACCCGGCCGCGTCCGTCCGGCTGGAACTCGATCAGGCTGCCGCGCCGCCGTCCCATCTCTTCCATCACCGCGCCCTGGTGCGCCTCTTCCACGTCCAGGCTGAGCAGCTCGAACGGCTCGCTGCGTACCCCGTCGAGGTCGCGGTAGACCACGCGCGGACGTGAAACGGCCAGCTCGTAGCCCTCACGGCGCATGTTCTCGACCAGGATCGTCAGGTGCAGCTCGCCGCGTCCGGCCACCTCGAAGATCGTCTCGTCCTCGGTCTCGCGCATCCGCATCGCCACGTTCGATTTCAGTTCCCGCTCGAGGCGCTCGCGCAGCTGGCGGCTGGTCACGAACCGGCCTTCGCGCCCGGCAAGCGGGCTGGTGTTGACGCAGAAGTTCATCAGCAGCGTGGGCTCGTCGATGCGCAGCATCGGCAAGGCATCGGGCGCTTCGGGCTGGCACAGGGTCGTGCCGATGTTCAGCTCTTCGATGCCGTTGACCAGCACGATGTCGCCCGCGATCGCCTCGTCGACCGGCTGGCGCTCCAGGCCCTTGAAACCGAGCACCTGGTTCACGCGGCCGCGCACCGGCGTGCCGCCGGGCCCGTCAATCGCGATCACGTCCTGCCCGGGGCGGATGCGACCGCGGCGCACGCGCCCGATGCCGATCTTGCCGACATAACTGGAGTAATCGAGCGAGCAGATCTGCAGCTGCAGCGTGCCATTGGGATCCTCGTCGCGCACCGGAACGTGGCGCAGGATCGCCTCGAACAGCGGCCGCATCGAGCCTTCCGTACCCGCCGCGGGGAGATCCTCCAGCCGCTCAGCCGCGTAACCGTTCAGCGCCGAGGCGTAGATGACCGGGAAGTCGAGCTGATCTTCGCTGGCTCCGAGCTTGTCGAACAGGTCGAACGTCGCGTTGACCACGAAGTCGGGGCGCGCGCCGGGACGGTCGATCTTGTTGACCACGACGATCGGCTTCAGGCCCAGCGCCAGCGCCTTGCGCGTGACGAAGCGCGTCTGCGGCATCGGCCCTTCGACCGCATCGACCAGCAGCAGCACCCCGTCGACCATCGACAGCACGCGCTCGACCTCGCCTCCGAAGTCGGCGTGGCCCGGCGTATCGATGATGTTGATGTGGGTGCCCTCGTATTCGACCGCGCAGTTCTTCGCCAGGATCGTGATGCCGCGCTCGCGCTCCAGGTCGTTGCTGTCCATCACGCGCTCGATCAGCGTCTGGTTGTCCCGGAAGGTGCCCGACTGCCTGAGCAGCTTGTCCACCAGCGTGGTCTTGCCGTGATCGACGTGCGCGATGATCGCGATGTTGCGAAGGGACCTGCCGCTCATGATTCCGACTCCAGCGCCTGCGGCCGGCTCAACAGGCGACGGGCAACCAACGTACCGTGGTCCACCGTGGCCACACCGAGCAGGCGCCCCTGCGGACCGTACACGCGCGCGCGTTGCGCACTGCTGGCGGCGCACGCGATCTGCCGGCCGTGCTCCAGCTCCTCGCTGGCCTGCCGGTCCAGGTCGACCCGCGGCAGGGTCTGCAGCAGCGCATCGATCGGCAGCAGCAGCCGGCGGCGCGCCTCGAGCGGCAGCGCCTCGAGCCGCTCCAGTGCGATCGCGCTGGCAACCTCGAACGGCCCGATCCGCGTGCGCCGCAGCGCGCCCAGGTGCGCGCCGCAACCCAGCGCTGCCCCGATGTCTTCGGCCAGCGTGCGCACGTACAGGCCCTTGCCGCACTCGACCCCGATCGTCGGCGCCAGCGCGTCCCAGGCGATGGTCCACAGCTGGCGCACCGCGACCGGGCGCGCGCGGCGCTCCACTTCGATGCCTTGCCGCGCCAGCCGGTACAGCGGCTGGCCATCGCGCTTGAGCGCCGAATACATCGGCGGCACCTGCAAGACGGTGCCCGTGAACTGGGCCAGCGCCGCTTCGAACGCGGCTTCGCTCACATCCACGGGCCGCTGGTCGACGATTTCGCCCTCGGCGTCGCCGGTGGCCGTTACCGTTCCCAGCACCAGGCGCGCCTCATAGCTCTTGTCGGCGTCCAGCAGGTCGCCCGAAAACTTGGTCGCTTCGCCGAACGTCAGCGCCAGCAGGCCGCCCGCCAGCGGATCGAGCGTGCCCGTATGGCCGGCCTTGCGCGCATTGAGCAGCCGGCGCGCCCGCTGCAACGCCGCGTTGGAACTGGCTCCGACCGGCTTGTCCAGCAGCAGAACCCCGTCGACGGCTTCGAAGCGCGCGTTTCTCATGTGTGCAACCCGGTCACTCGGTGTCACGCCGGCCGACCGCCTGGTCGATCAGGCGATCGATCTCGAAGCCGCGCTCGACCGAAGTGTCGTGCACGAACTGCAGGCGCGGTATCGAACGCATGCGCAGCCGCTTGAACAGCAGGTTGTGCAGATGGCCGGCGGCCGCGTTCAGCCCGTCCGCCGCATCCTTGGCCGAAGATCCGATCACCGTGAAAAATACCTTCGCATGCGCATAGTCGGGAGACAGCTCCACGCCGCTGATCGTGACCAGCCCGATGCGCGGATCCCGGACCTCGCGCACGATCAGGTCGGCCAGGTCGCGCTGGATCTGGTCGGCGACCCGCTGGTTGCGAGTGGAGGTCTTCATACGAAAAGGGGCACTCGGACAGACCCTCACCCCCTCCCCTCTCCCGCTTCGCGGGCGAGGGGCGATCGGCTACGGCTTGGCTGAAGCCCGCCGCTACAGCGAGCGGGCGACCTCCTGCACTTCGAAGATCTCGAGCTGGTCGCCTTCTTTCAGGTCGTCGTAGCCCTTCAGCGACAGGCCGCACTCGAATCCGGCCTTGACTTCGCGCGCGTCATCCTTGAAGCGCTTCAGCGAATCGAGCTCGCCGGTCCAGATCACCACGTTGTCGCGCAGCAGCCGCACGCGCGACGTGCGGCGAACCAGCCCATCGAGCACCATGCAACCGGCCACCGTGCCGATCTTCGAGATACGGAACACCTGACGCACCTCGACCAGCCCCAGGACCTGTTCGCGCTGTTCCGGCGTCAGCATCCCCGACAGGGCCGCCTTCACCTCATCGACCGCGTCGTAGATGATGTTGTAGTAGCGGATGTCGATCCCGCTGGACTCGGCCAGCTTGCGCGCGGTCTGCTCGGCCCGCACGTTAAAGCCCACGATCACGGCCTTGGACGCGAGCGCCAGGTTCACGTCGCTTTCGGTGATGCCGCCGACCTGGGCATGGACGATGTTCACCTTGACCTCGTCGGTGGACAGCTTGGTGAGCGCGTGAGCCAGCGCCTCCTGCGAGCCCTGCACGTCGGCCTTGATGATCAGCGTGAGCGTCTTGGCGCCTTCGCGCGTCATGTCGTCGAATATGTTCTCCAGCTTGGCGGCCTGCTGCTTGGCCAGCTTGGTGTCGCGGAACTTGCCCTGCCGGAACAGGGCGATCTCGCGCGCCTTGCGCTCATCGCCCAGCACGATCAGCTCGTCGCCGGCCGCCGGAACGTCCGACAGCCCCTGGATCTCGACCGGGATCGACGGGCCTGCGCTCTGGATCGCCTTGCCGGCCTCGTCCAGCATCGCGCGCACGCGCCCGAAGCTGCTGCCGGCCAGAACGACGTCGCCCCGCTTCAGGGTGCCGGATTGCACCAGCACCGTGGCCACCGGTCCGCGGCCCTTGTCGAGCTGCGACTCGATGATCAGGCCCTTGGCGGGACCATCCTGGACTGACTTGAGCTCGAGGACCTCGGCCTGCAGCAGCACGTTCTCCAGCAGCGCATCGATGCCCTGCCCGGTCTTGGCCGACACCGGAACGAAGGGTGAATCGCCACCGTATTCCTCAGGGACCACCTCCTGTGCGACCAGCTCCTGCTTGACGCGGTCCGCATTGGCCTCCGGCTTGTCGATCTTGTTCAGCGCGACCACGATCGGCACCTTGGCGGCCTTCGCATGGTGGATCGCCTCGATCGTCTGCGGCATCACGCCGTCGTCGGCCGCCACGACCAGGATCACCAGGTCCGTGGCGCGCGCGCCGCGGGCGCGCATCGCGGTGAACGCCTCGTGGCCGGGCGTGTCCAGGAACGTGATCACGCCGCGCGGCGTTTCGACGTGATAGGCGCCGATGTGCTGCGTGATTCCGCCGGCCTCGCCGGCAGCCACCTTGGCGCGCCGGATGTAGTCGAGCAGCGACGTCTTGCCGTGATCGACGTGGCCCATCACGGTCACAACCGGCGGACGGGGCTTGAGCTCGCCGTTGCTGGTGGTCGCCACGCCGGAGTCGATCAGGAAGGCTTCCGGATCGTCCAGCTTGGCCGCGAACGCTTTGTGACCCATCTCTTCGGCCACGATGATGGCGGTCTCCTGGTCCAGCACCTGGTTGATCGTCACCATCTGGCCCAGCTTCATCAGGACCTTGATGACCTCGGAGGCCTTGACCGACATCTTGTGCGCCAGGTCGGCCACCGTGATCGTTTCCGGCACCGACACGTCGCGCACCACGCTTTCGGCCGGCGCCGCAGCCGCGGTCTTGTCGCGCTCGTCGGCGCGGCGATGCCCCTTGGGCCCGCGCCATGCGGCCACCCCGGCGCCCGCGTCCCCGCGTGTCTTGATGGTGCGGCGCTTGGCCGCATCCTCGGACCAGCTCGAGGCGAGCTTGACTGACTTGACCTCCTTGGCGCCGGGCTTTTTCTCGTCCTTCTTCTCTTCGACCGGCTTGGTCTCGGGTTTGATGGCCGGCCGGTGCAGCGTGCCTTCCGGCGCAGGCGCCTTCAGCACCGCCTTCTTGGTCGGCGTGGCCATCATCGACTTGATCGCCGCCACTTCGTCCTCGACGACCTTGCGAGCGCGGTCCTGCGCCTGGCTCTGAGCTTGCTCCTGGGCAGCGGCGGTGGCGGCATCGGCCGCGCGGCGCGCCACTGCCTCGTCGGCCTGCGGGGGCTGCTGCTCGGCGCGCGCGGCCTCCTCCTGCACCCGCGAGCGTTCACTCGCTTCGCGCCGGCGTCGCTCGGCTTCCTCCTGCTCGCGCTGCGCGCGCTCGGCCCGTTCGCGCGCCTCGGCGACCTGGCGCGCAACCAGCTCGGCCTGATGCCGCTCTTCCTGCTCGCGCCGCGCCAGCTCCTCGCTGTCGATCACCGGGACGGCCGGCGCCGCTTCGACCTCCGACTCGACGTCGCGCTTGACGAACACGCGCTTCTTGCGCACCTCGACCTGGATCGTGCGCGCCTTGCCGGTCGAGTCGGCCTGCTTGATGGCCGACGTCTGGCGACGGGTCAGCGTGATCTTGCGCTTCTCGATCTCCAGGCCACCGTGCGCCTTGCGCAGGGCTTCCAGCAGGCGCGCCTTGTCATCCTCGCTGAGTGCGTCGGTCTCGGCACGCTTGTCCACGCCCGCCGCCCGCAGCTGCTCCAGCAGCACCTGCGGCGCCAGCTTCAGCTCCGTTGCGAATTGCGCGACTGTGTTCGGTTGCATGCTCGTTCGAATCCCCTGCTACTGGCTTACTGAAACCAATGGGCTCGCGCCGCCATGATCAGGCGGCCGGCCCGTTCCGCGTCGATGCCGGTCATCTCGGTGAGCTCGTCGACCCCCAGGTCGGCCAGTTCATCGCGCGAACGCACCCCGTTGGACGACAGCTTAATGGCGAGCTCCGTTTCCATGCCATCCAGATCGAGCAACGAGCGATCGGTCTGGTCCAGGTTTTCTTCGCGCGCGATCGCCTCGGTCAGCAGCGCGTTGCGCGAGCGCGTGCGAAGCTCTTCGACCGTTTCCTGGTCGAACGCCTCGATCTCCATCAGCTCCGCCACCGGCACGTACGCGATCTCCTCCAGGCTGGAAAAACCCTCGCCGATCAGGATGTTGGCGACTTCCTCGTCCACGTCCAGCCGCTTCATGAACATCGCCCGGATGCCGGTCTGCTCGCTTTCCTGCTTCTGGGTCGACTCCTCGGCGGTCATGATGTTGATCAGCCAGCCGGTGAGCTCGGAGGCCAGGCGCACGTTCTGGCCGCTGCGGCCGATGGCGATCGCCAGGTTGTCCTCGTCGACCACGACGTCCATCGCATGCTTGTCCTCGTCGACCAGGATCGAGGACACGTTGGCCGGCGCCAGCGCACCGATCACGAACTGGGCCGGATCGTCCGACCACAGCACGATGTCGACTCGCTCGCCCGCCAGCTCGTTGGTCACGGCCTGCACGCGCGAACCGCGCATGCCCACGCACGTGCCGATCGGATCGATGCGGCGATCGTTGGTCCAGACGGCGATCTTGGCGCGAACGCCCGGATCGCGCGCGGCCGATTTGATCTGCAGCAGCCCCTGCTCGATCTCCGGCACCTCCAGCTCGAACAGCTTCATCAGGAATTCGGGCGACGTGCGCGACAGCAGGATCTGCGGGCCCCGCAGCTGGCGGTCGACCTTGGCCACCAGCGCGCGCACCCGGTCGCCGACGCGCAGATTCTCCTTCGGAATCATTTCCGAGCGCGCCAGGCGCGCTTCGACCTTGCCGATCTCGATGATCGCGTCGCCCTTGTCCATCCGCTTCACGGTGCCGTTCACGATCGCGTCGTTGCGCGCCAGGAACTCGCTGAGCAGCTGTTCGCGCTCGGCATCGCGGATCTTCTGCAGGATCACCTGCTTGGTGTCCTGCGCGAAGCGGCGGCCCAGATCCTGCCGCGGCAGCTGCTCCTCGATGTGCTCGTCGACCTCGATGTCCGTGATCTGGTCGCGCGCGTCCGACAGGATGATCTGGTGACCCGGCTCCTGCAGCCCGGCTTCGTCCGGTACCACGAGCCAGCGGCGGAAGGCGTCGTACTCGCCGGTCTCGCGGTCCACCGCCACCCGAATATCGACGTCTTCTTCGGCGAACAGCCGCTTGGTGGCGGACGCCAGCGCCGATTCGAGCGCGCCGAACACCGTTTCTTTCGGAACGTTCTTCTCGCGCGCCAGAGCGTCGACCAGAAGCAGGATTTCTCTGCTCATCGCCGTCATTCCTTGTTTCCCGTTTTCTCGTTTGGTTGGTTTGCTTGCAAAGTGCCCCTGAAATCAAACTGGGGCACCAGGCGGGCTTTTTCAATAGCCGCGAGCGGCAGCTCCAGCGGCGGCGGCACGGGCGCCGGCGCAGCCTTGCGGCCGCGCCCCGCGGGCGCGCCGCCCGCAGCGGCCAGCTGCAGCAGCGCCCGCTCGGCGCCCGGCGGGCCAGCCAGCCCCAGCAGCTTTCCCTGGAAGCGGCGGCGACCCTGCAGCAGCTCTTTGAGCTGCACGTTGATGGCCGAGCCGGCGAACCGGACGAAATCGCGCGGCCCGAGCAACGGCCGGTCCAGCCCGGGCGAGCCGACCTCGAGCCGTTCGTAATCGACCTGCTCGACTGCGAACAGGTGCGAAAGCTGCCGGCTGATCCGCTCGCAGTCGTCCA